>Ga0067045_1027706_pt1 | contig 68461 bp, 51 predicted proteins | sample TerdegcTABiofilm_FD_59184 | JGI IMG/M metagenome (GOLD analysis project Ga0067045, IMG submission 59184) | Combined Assembly of (Gp0054472, Gp0054536) Wastewater bioreactor microbial communities from Singapore -Terephthalate degrading...
GGGTGAATTACAGCAGCTGGGTGGCATACAATAGCAGTTATAACTGCACGTTGTCGTCCGGGGACGGGACTAAGACAGTGAGAGGAGAGTTCAGGGATGCGGCATTGAACGTCTTAACCGGAGTCAATGATACTATCGTACTCGACACAACGGCTCCAGCAAATGCAGCAGTTACAATTACAGGAAAGGTCAAGAATCCGACTGACGGTTCCGATCAGGATAGTACCGTAGTGACATACACGACCATTGTAAGTCTGACATTAAGGGCAGACAATGCGACAAAGGCTGCTATCAGCAATGACCCGAATATGGATTGTTCTACTGCAAACTATTTTTCTGTTACATTCGCCGGCAATCCGGCAACGGTAAATGTAGATTATCAGATTAACGGCGGAAACGGGATAAAGACTGTATATGTCTGCTACGCAGATGATGCCGGGAATTATTCACCACGTGTAAACGGTAGTATCTTCTTAGACCAGACGCCACCTTATAATCTGAGTTTTACGATAAACGGCGGTGCAACGTATGTGACCAATACTTCCGTTACGCTGAACAATATTACCGGCAGTGATAATTATGCAGGACAGATATATATGAAGTTCAGTAACTGTGCCAATTTCAGTCCGACAGGGTGTAATACTACCGGATGGATTAATCTTGCATCGGCCTATAGCTGGACACTTACCTCGGGGGACGGGACTAAGACGGTATATATGAAGATGAGAGATACGGCAGGGAATGAGGCGACAGCAGTTCTTGCATCTACAATTCTGGATTCCGCGCCGCCTTCCAATGCCTCTCTCCTGATTAACGGCGGGGCTCAGTACACGAATGATACCAACGGAAATGTGACTCTTACACTGAGTGCCACGGATATTGGTTCCGGTGTTAAGGATATGCAGGTGGCAATTGACGGGGTATGCGATACGGAGAACTGGGAGACATTTGTGGTCTCAAAGGTTGTGACTGTAAATAATCCGTCTTCGCAGGGAGTAAAGACAATCTGTGTAAGGTACAGGGATACAGCGGGGAATATGACAAGTTCCATCACCTCTTCGATTACTCTGGATAAATCTGCTCCATCCTTTGCCTCTGTTCCGGCCTGCGGTAGTACGGTCTGCATAAACGGCGGGGCTTCATATACAAGGTCTAATTCCGTGGTTGTAACACTTGATGTGTCGGATAATTTTACAGCAGAGGATTCTCTGGTCGTGATGCTCTCGGAGAATGCCTCCTTCTCAGGAGCCTTCTGGCAACCGTATTCCGATAATATTCCGTTTGTATTGAGCGCAACTGATGGTGTAAAGACGATTTATGTAAAGGTTATGGACCTCGCGGGCAATACGACTGCGGGGACTGATTCAGACAGTATCACGCTCGATACGACAGCCCCGTCTTCAGGGACGATAGTCATAAACAACAATGCAGATTATACGAACAGTACGAATGTTACACTTACAATCTCTTCCGTAAATGCCAATCAGATGATGATAAGCAACAGCGGCGATTTTGCCGGCGGCGTATGGGAGGCCTATGCTACGAGCAAGAGCTGGACGCTTGCAGCGGGCAGTGACGGCACAAGAACGGTCTTTATCAAGTTTAAGGATAGTGCAGGAAATGAGAGCGAAGTGATATTTGATACGATTGTTCTCGACACGACGGCGCCTGCAGTCGGAAACTTCGCAATCAACGGCGGGGATGTATATACCAACAGCAATCTTGCAGTGGTAAACGTAGATGTTAGCGGGGCAACCGAGATGAGAATAGCGTGTGACGGAGTGACATACAGCTCGTGGGTTGCATACACAAGCATATACAACTGTACCCTCAGTGCAGGACAGGGTGTCAAGACTGTGAAGGGACAGTTCAGGGATGCAGCAGGGAATGTGAATAATCCCGATGCGAGTGATACAATAACTGTTGATACGGCGGCGCCTGTTCTGAGTAATGTGGCCGGATGCGGTAAGACGGTATGTATAAACGCAAATGCAGCGTATACGAACAACAATGTAGTGACAGTGAGTCTGAATGTGAGTGACAACTATACGGCGAAGGCGAATCTGATGGTGATGTTATCAGAGGATGCAGGATTTGCGGGGGCGAACTGGCAGGTATATGCGGATAACATACAGTATACGTTGAGCGGTAGTGACGGGACGAAGACGATATATGTAAAGGTGAGGGATTTGGCCGGGAATATGAGCGGGGGAGCGGACAACGACGACATAATACTGGACAGGACGGCGCCAGTCAATCCGTCGGTGGTGATAAACGGGAATGCTGAGTATACGAACAGTCTGAATGTAACGCTCACGTTGTCGGCTGCTGGTGCGAGTCAGATGATGATAAGCAACAGCAGTGATTTTAGTGGCGGGGTATGGGAGGCTTACGCTACGAGTAAGAGCTGGGTGCTTTCAAGCGGTAGTGACGGGGTAAGGAGCGTATATGTGAAGTTCAGGGATGCGGCATTAAATGAGAGTGTAAGTGTATTTGATACGATAGTGGTGGACACAACTGCGCCGGTGCTTGGGAGTTTTGTAATAAACAACAATGCGGTGTATACGAACAGTGTAAATGTAGTGGTTGGGATAAATGTGAGTGGAGCGAGCGAGATGAGGATAGCGTGTGACGGGGTGAATTACAGCAGCTGGGTGGCATACAATAGCAGTTATAACTGCACGTTGTCGTCCGGGGACGGGACTAAGACAGTGAGAGGAGAGTTCAGGGATGCGGCATTGAACGTCTTGACCGGAGTCAATGATACTATCGTACTCGACACAACTGCACCGACAGGTCCGGCTATACTGATAACCGGATACCGTAAGGATCCTGCAACAGGGAATGATGTAAATGATACGAATGTTACTTATAAGACGGATACTGTACTTACACTGAGCGCGACAGGGGCGACGATGGTGGCAGTGAGCAATGACAGCGTAATGGACTGTGCGACGGCGACATATTTTGCGGTGACATTTACCGGGAGTCCTCCGAGTGCCACGATAAGCAATTATCAGCTGAATGGCGGAACCGGCACGAAGACTGTCTATGCGTGTTTCAAGGACGATGCGGGTAATTACACATCGAGGGTGAGTGACACGATAGATCTGGACCAGAGCAGTCCGTATGGGTTGAGTTTTGCAGTAAGCGGAGGAGCGACATATACAACGGGTACGACAGTAAACCTGAGTTCTGTAAGTGTGACTGATAACCGGGATACTGCGGCGAATATGTACATAAAGTTCAGCAACTGTGCTGATTTTGGTTCTAGCGGATGTAATACGACGGGCTGGATAAATCCTGTACCTTCGACGTATAATAACTGGACTTTGACAAGCGGAGAAGGGCAGAAGTATGTTTTTGCGAAGGTGAGGGACTATGCAGGGAACGAGAGCAGTATGGCGTATGATGACATATTCTACGACAGTGCAAATCCGGTGGCATATTATCTGACGATAAACAACGATGCGGTATATACGACGACTCTGACGGTGAATTTACAGATGAGTGCGTATGACAGCGGGAGCGGATTATCTGAGGTAAAGATATTTAACAACAGTGACTGCAGCGGGTCACCTGCGGCTACACAGCCTTATAGTACGAGTATATCGAGCTGGAACTTAGCTGCGGGAGGAAACGGCGGGAGGAGTGTGTGTGTGAAGTTTGTGGACAAGGCGGGCAGGGAGTCTTCGGCGATAACGGATTCGATAGTGTATGACAATGTGGCGCCGGGTGGATGCAGTATAAGTCTTGGGAGCGGAGTAAGTAATCCGACTAATACGAGGACGATAGGGCTGAACATATCGGCGACTGATGCGAACAGTTATGTAGACAGGATGATGATATCGGAGAGCAGCACGTTTACAGGTGCGCAGTGGGAGAGTTATGCTACGAACAAGGTATGGACATTATCAACAGGAGACGGGAGCAAGACGATATACGTGAAGTTTAAGGACATAGCTGGTAATGAGAATGCGACTTCCTGCGCGAGTGTGAGTATAACGCTGGATACAACGGCACCGGTTGGGAGTTTTGATATAAACAACGGAGCGGAGTATTCACTGAACAAGACGGTAAGTCTAACGAATATAAGTGCGAGCGACAATCTGGGCGGGGCAGTAGAGATGAGGATAAGCAACTGTTTTGATTTTGGCTCAAGCGGTTGTAATACTACGGGCTGGATGGATGTAAGCACGCCATATTCATGGACACTGCTTGGTGGAGACGGGGTAAGGTATGCATATATGAAGTTCAGGGATAATGCACAGAACGAGTCGTCAGTGGTGACGAGGTCTATAGTGGTGGACACGATGGTACCCACAACACCGACGGTTTTAATAAACAACGGGGACGAGTTTACGAATACGGACACAGTTACGCTGACGATAACGTCTGGGGACGGGTTATCCGGGGTGAAGGATATGTACATAAGCCGGAACGGGTTATTCAATGACGGGAGCTGGGAGACTTATTCAACGACAAAGAGCTGGGACATAAACGGGAGTGCATCGAATATAAGCGAGGTTAGGAGTGTATATGTCAGGGTTAGGGATGTGGCGGGGAATGTAAGCGGGACGGGGAGTGATGATATAAAGGTTGACTTTGACAATCCGGCATTGACATCGATAGTGATAAACAGCGGGAATCCAGCGACGACGAATACGACGGGAGTGCAGATATACTTTACTGCGAGCGATGTATCACCCGGGAGTATCCGTTATATGATGGTATCCGAGGATGCGGCGTTCTCGGGAGCGACGTGGCTGAGCTACACGAATCCTTACTCGTACACACTGAGTTCCGCCAACGGTACGAAGACGGTCTATGCGAAGATAAAGGACGGCTCGGGGAGGGAGAGCCTTACAAGGAGTGATACGATAATTCTGGACAACATTAGACCTACACCGCTATCGCTTCAGATATATGACAGCACCTGCACTGTGCCAATCCAGTATACAAAGGAGCAGTCTGTCTGTGTAAGACTGACAGCGGAAGATAATGTCTCCGTGGGTTTGGATTTTCTGGCTGCTCTGAGCAATACATCAAGTCTGACCTGCAGTACTGCTACATATTCATATAATTTCTCCGGATGCTCTTCATCTCCCTGTACGAAGGATTTCGGCTGGACCCTTACATCCGGAAGCGGATATAAATATGTAAGTGCCTGTGTTAAGGACCAGACGGGGAATATCAGCAGTTATTCTATAAGTAACGGGGTGACTCTGTATCTGGACAATACACCGCCGACTACTCCGGCAAATATTGCAGTCACAGCCAAGAGCCGCGCTGCAGTGGTGAGCTGGACAGCATCAACTGACAGCGGGACAGGCGTAAAGAATTATATAGTGGAATACAGCAATGACGGAGGTTCAACCTGGACCACACTTACAGTAGACGGAACTCAGACCAATCTTACCATTACAGGACTGACAAACGGTATGCTCTATTCATTCAGGGTGAAGGCTGTGGATTATGCGGATAATGAAAGCGGTTATAAACAACGTAATAATGTACTGATTGGATTTGCAAGGGCGAATGTTTCGGTACCTGAATATGTCTCTGAAAGGATATACTTCCCGACTGTATCGTATGTGGAGGGAGATCTGTTTATTGCCGGACAGGGCGTCAAATATGGATACAGCGGAAGCTCATTCGAGATATATAAGTGTCCTGTTGATACGAAGGATTGTAAACAGGATGAGAACTGGGAAAAGACCCAGATTGATCTGGGAATTTCAACAACCGTTGCCAGTAAGAGCAAAATTATTTCAGACGGGTCTAATTATTATATGCCGTTTATGGGAGTAGCCTGTTTCCTGTGGCCATGTTCTTACTATGTTAATTATTACAAGTGTTCCAGAAGTACAAATTGTATGAATGCTTCGAACTGGAGTGCTTATAATATTGAGCCATCTACCAGCAGTGTGACGATATACTCCAACAGCAATCCTATGATTACTGATGGCAAGAGACTTTATTTTGCGTACTTCTATGGTAATACCCCGCGTATTTCAAGTTGTTCGTTAACTTCAGACTGTACAAATACTGCAAACTGGTCAAAGGCTGACCTGCCAACAGCAGGTGATGTAAGCAATGATACAACATTGTCGATTGTAGCCAGTGATTCGAGGGTATGGGTTGCCTATTTTGGTGCACCAGCAGGCGGAAATACGCCTCTGATCATTTCTTATTGCGATTCTTATTCCAATTGCGACACAACCAGTGACTGGGCGAGTTATACTTTGTACAACAGCTATTCGAATAAATATCTCGATATGTTCAGCTCCGGCAAGACTCTGTATCTGACCTGGTCATATCAGAACGGGGCTGACTACGCCCAGAAGGTTGCAAAGTGCAATACAGCACTTGGTTGTGATGCAGTGGGTGACTGGTCAATCGGAAATGCGCAGGATAATCTTCTTACTTATAGTTATCTTTCAAGGATAGCATATTCGAACAAGAGGTTGTATATTGCGGCAGCGGTTGCAAATACGGGTTCGCTTTACTATTTTAGTTGCTTCGACCCTGATAATAATGACTGTATGAATGAAAACAACTGGGTAAGAACAGAACTGAATGAATATCAGGAAAATATTGCCTTTCCGGAGATTGCGGTATTTGATTCCAATGTTGCGATCAGCATCGATGCACCGTTATTTGATAAGGCAAGAATTCTCCTGCCATCTTTGACATCGCCAGTCAGTGCCGTTGCAGGACCTAGCAAAGACTCCATGACCTATTCCTGGAATCCCCTTGATTTTGTGGACGGATATACCTGTATGTATGACAATGATTCCTATACTGTCTGGGATAATCAGATATTTGTATCTGACCCCGGTTTTACAAGGTATAATGTAAGCCTTTCCGATACAAACCCGTATTATACCTCTCTTGTAAGTGTCAAAGGTGACGAAATCAGTGATGACTCTCCACCTGTGCAGGTAACTCCATTTACTCAGGGAAGGACGGGTGTGCTGAATGTTCAGGTACAGGACAATTTTGCTTTATATGCATCAACTGTTGCAAATAATACCCTTTATGTCACTTATGTGTATAACGATGACCTGTATTTCAAATACTGCCCGTTGTCATATGATTGCGGAAAAACCGCAAACTGGACTCCGGCAATTCTGGTACATAATCTTGCGGCTGCAATACGAACTCCGCAGATTGTTGTGACCTCGACTATTGCATATATTTCATATTTCGATACAAGCAATAATCTCAGGATTGCAATGTGTAATCTGTCGACCGGCTGTGATACAAATGCTGACTGGCCGGATGCTGCAAAACTTATAATATCTTCATCAGGTGTTGAGCCTTCAATGGCTTTTGCCAATAACAGGATTGCAATTGCTGCAAAAGATACCAGTGGTCAGGTAAGATTCCATTATTGTTATTCCTCGTCTGACTGCACAAATATTGCAAACTGGACAAGAGATGTGGTCATCAGTTCAGATACCGAAACATCGGGTGCTCCTTCTCTCGGTGCAAGCTTCGGTGCGTTTTACATACTCAAGAAAGTTGGCAGTAACCTGAAAAAGTACTATTGTAGTTATTCTTCCGGTTGTGAATCGACGGCTGACTGGTATTCGATGAATCTTGTAACCGCAAGTGCAAGTTATAAGATTGGTTCATACAGAAATATGGCGGCACGGGATACTGGTGCTTATTATCAGTATGCAACGGCAGTGATTGATAATATTCTTAAAGTAGGTATATGTCCCGTTAACTCGACAACTTACTGTCATTACTTGTCAAACTGGGAGTTCGTGGATTTGCAGAATATCAGCAGTTACTGGGGGACCGATTATCAGGTCGACCTGTCTGTAACAGGCAGGAAGATATATGTAACATACATATCGAGTAACGAAATGAAAATTGCAAGATGTGATTTGACAAAGACCAACTGCTACAACCGCGACAACTGGAAGATAGCGAGTATCTATAAGGATCCTGCTTTAAAGGCCTCTTCTGCAAACGAGGTAAATCTCTTTATTGATCCGTCAAGCAATATCATTTACCAGTCCTATGTGCTGTCGAACACCTTATACTTCCTGTATGGCGGCAAAATTGAGCCTGAATGGTAATGATTTATCTTTTGACATAACGGATTATTTAGTATATAAGGCCTGCGGTTTTTCTTAAGGTTTGCCTATGCTTAAATTTAAATTATGGTTTCTCATCCCGTTTATAATGATTGCAACTGTCTTCTGTTTTGCCCTTTTTATATTCTACGGGTCATATAAGATGGTGCTCGAAAACAGTAAGACCGAACTTCTGGGCGCAACCGGAAGATTAAATGAGGTGTTCGACAACTTCAGGCTCTCAAACAGACTCAAGGCTGTAAATATCGCCAATCAGATAAGCATTGTTCAGGATGAGATGAAGAAGAAGAAGATAACAAATCTGAAGGGACAGATTGACAAACTTAAAATGCATTCGGTTATTGTTGGTAAACTCGAACTGAATTTCAATCCCAAGACGGAGTATATACTTGCCTATTATGACATTGCGGATAAGGCATTGATATCGCTGGTTGAGGATGAGATTCTGAATATTATCATCTCTTCCGAGCTATTCTCCAAAGTTAAGGAAAACAATATCTCCTGTGACATTTTTACACACAAAAACAAGATCTATATTATCTCGCTCGCCCCTGTCTTTATGGATAACGCCGTTGCAGGTTCGGTCATTGTGGTTAAGGTTATCGATGATTCTCTAGCATTCAGTATCAGGGATGTAACATCGTTTGATATCAGTATCTTTTCACAGGATAACCTCATCGGATCTACATTCAGGCAGACTGCTCCCGAGGTGCTTGTGGATATACTCCAGGCAAAAGACAAGGTGCTTCTGCACGGGAGACTGAAGGGGAAGGAGAGTCCGTATTTCCCATCGGACATACCGGCTATGATTACTGTCTTTCAGGACTTCGTACCGGGAAAAGATATAAAAATGGCAGTTACTTCACAGCTTGCGGGCAGGTTCTCCGAGCTGAAGGATATTCAGTTTGTTGTACTCGTGGTTCTGATAGGGGTTCTGATTATTGGCATAGTCGTATCTTTCAGTATCTCACGGACAATCTATTCCAATGTAAACCTGATAAAGGACGGTCTTCTCCCTGCAATCAAGGGTAATTTTTCTGTCCAGATTCCCGAAAACAGGATACCGTCTCCGTTCGATGAACTTGTGCGGATGATAAATAAACTGCTCTTTGTGGCAAGGGAGAAGGTGGCGACTCCCGCCAAGGCATCGACTATTTTCTCGGATGCAGGTCCGAAGGAAGATATCAGAAGGACTTTTACAGGTGAGATAAAGGTTCCCCAGATAAGCCCAAAGCCGGTTTCACAGGAGATTAAACCAAAGCCTTCAGTTCAGGATTCAAAGCCGGCTGCTATCACCGAGGTAAAGAGTACGAATGGTGGTACGGATATCCCGTCTGCCGTACCAAAACCTATGTCCGGCGAGATATTTGTAGGGAATGAACTTTCTTCCGAGGATGTAGGGGAGCTGATTGAGGATGAAAGGGCGGAAGAGTATAATCCGGAAGCCACAATGGTTGCATCCCTTGAACAGATTGAGGAACTGGACAGGGCCAGACAGGTTGCCAAGGCAACCGACCTCGACGAATTCAGGAAGGTCTTTGATAAATATGTTTCTATGAGGCTTGACAATGGTGAGTCCATAGAAAATCTCAACTTCGATAACTTTCTCGAGAAGATCAAGGCAACAAAGGCAGAACTTATGAAGAACGGCAATTACCGGGATGTAAAATTTGATGTAATGATAAAAAACGGCAAGGTTACCCTGAAGGCAAACCCTGTTAAATAGGTAATAATGAATGTTTTAAATAAAATGTTATTTCTTTTTTGACATTTGGATTTTATTTTGTTAAAAGCCCTATATTGTCTTATACTCGAAAGGGGTTTAAGAATGGCCTGCATATTCAGAAAACCTGTTCTTTATTGTATTGTTTTAATTATTATCTGCCCGTCTCTGGTGTCTGCACAGGGAAATCCTTCACAGAATACCACCCCTGCCCAGCCGGTTACCGAGGTTAAGGCAGAACAGGCCGACGACGTGAAGAACTCGGATACAGCTCCCCAGACGGCACCGAAGGCTCAGGTAGGAGATGATGCCAATGTTATGAATGAGGCTTATACCATTCAGATAAAGAATCTCGAGGAGAAGGTAAACGAACTGAAAGAGCGGGTTTTCAGGTCCAAGGCAAGGCTTACACTCTTGCAGGAGACCGTCCTTATGGGCAAGATATCGGGTGCCAAGATAAATATGCTCTTCAACAACCAGATGGGCTCCTCCTTTAAGATTGAGTCCATTTCCTTCTCACTTGACGGAACCCAGATCTTCAGTAAGGTCAATCAGGACGGCTCGCTGGAGAACACAGATATCTTTGAAATACTTCCGTCGTCGAGTATGGTCCCGGGCAATCATACAGTCAGCGTATATCTGGTTTACAGAGGTAACGGATTCGGTCTCTTTTCATATCTGAATCAGTATAAGTTCAAGGTAAAATCCAGTTACACTTTTTATGTCGAGGAAGGTAAAATAACGAAAGTAAAGGTTGTAGCATACGAAAAGGGGAGTCTGACTACTGACCTCAAGGACAGGCCGGCGGTCAGATTTGATGTGGAGATAAAACCGGTAGTTGAAGAGAAGAAGAGTATTCCGGTATCGTCGAAATAAATCTTTGGTGAAACAGGATATGTTATTACGGGTACTGACAATTCTGATAATTCTTCAGACCTTTGCAATGGCTCAGGATAATAGTATACCTTCGAGGCTGGATGCCCTGGAGAAAAGGATGTACTCGCTTGAACAGACAATGAATTTTATTCTCAAGGAGAGTATCATTCCCGAGGAGATGTCGCTGGATATAGAGAGGTTTTCCAAGAGATATGCGAGGGCCGAGACACTCTTTTATCTGCAGGATTATCAGGCAGCCTCGGTGCTCGTTTACGATATAGTGGAAGATCCTGCAAACGAGAAGGAGCCTCAGTACTGGGATGCCGTCAATCTGCTCGCAGAATCCCTTTATAAAATCAAGAATTACTACGGTTCCCGCAATTACTTCAATAAACTGATTAATAAGGGAGACAAGAAGTATTTCTATACAGCCCTGGAGAGGGTCATCCAGATATCTGCTATTACAAACAACTACGAAGGTCTTGAGAAATATTTCGGTATAGTCAAGCAGCTTCCCAACTCGGCCATAACGAGCGGTATATACTTTACACTGGGCAAGACCCTTTACAAGAGGGGAGACCTTTCGAGGGCGGTCGAGATTTTCAATCTTATCGACAGGAATTCGGAATATTATATTAACTCCCGTTTCTATCTGGGTGTGATCGATGTAAAGAAGAAGAATTACGATAATGCGCTTGGGATATTTAAAAATATTCAGACTCTCGAGGCGCAGACTCCGGAGCACAGGGATATAAAGGAGCAGGCCGTACTGGCAATCGGAAGACTTTACTACGAGCTCAACAAGTATCCGGAGGCACTGGATGCATATCAGGGAATCCCGAGGGATTCTGTCCATTTCGAAGAGGCATTGTACGAAATATCATGGATATATGTGAAGTCCGGTGAGTATCAGAAGGCAAAGCAGACACTTGAGATAATGCTGCTTTCCACGAACGAGACACCTGCGCTTCTGAATGCCAAGGCTCTTTACGGTTCGGTAATAATGAAACTCGGCGAATACGGCTCTGCCACGGAGAATTTTCAGGAGATGGTGGACAGATACTATCCCGTCAAGGAACAGCTTCATTCGATTCTGGAAGAGAAGGATAATCCTGTTCAGTACTTCGAGGAACTCCTTCTGAGGGAGCCGGACGGGATGGCGCTGAAGAAGGTTCTGCCGCCTGTGGCTTTCAACTGGGCATCTACAGACAACAAAGTCAAAAAGGCGCTCGGGATAGCCACCGATATAAAAGGCAATGTGACCTCAATCGACGAGATAGTAGTTATGGCAGATGCGATTGAGGCAAAGCTGAAGAGTGCAGATAAGGTTGTAATCTTTCCGTCACTGAGGGATTCGAAGCTCAAGGCGGCGGATATAAAGATTGGTCTTGACGAAATCAGGATGCAGCTTGCAAATGTAAGGACTGAGATTGTCGGCAAATATGTGTCTCCGGAAGAACGCAGGAATCTCGACGAGATAAAGAAGAAGAAGGAGGAACTGAAACAGATTGTGGATTCGCTTCCGAAGGGTGCAAAGGAACTCGAAGAAAAAGAACGTGAGATTGTAAAGAAGATATCGGCAATCGAAAAGGTCATACATCAGCTCACGGTGGCAGTCGAGGGGATGAAGGCACAGCTATTTGCTGTGGAAAAATGGCTCAATGATAACAAAGGCAAACTCGGGAACAAGGAGCAGGAGGAGGATTTTGCAGCGAAGATAAAAACCGAGTGGAACAACGTCAGCGCAATAGAGCAGGATATAGTCTTCTACACCGGCGAGATAAAGAAGGAGAGGGGTAAGATCGGAGCCCTGAGCGTTCTGTCGGAAGACCAGAACAGGAGAGCGGAACTCAAGAAGGTAGAAGATGAAGAGAGAAAGATGCTTGACAATTTCAAGAACAGGCTCTCTCAGGAAGATACAAAACTGCTCAACAGGGTGGATAATCTGATTTCAAGACTCAATCAGTATGATGATGAATTCAGGAAATTCGATTCGAGGATAGATGCGATTGTCGACAAGAAGGTCAAGGCGCTTACAGAGGTAATCGAGAGGGAGAAGAAGAATCTCGAGGATTACAGGAAGATAGCCTCCCAGATGACAGAGGATTCGAAGGAGCTTATCGGGAAGATAGGATACGCAGGTTTCAGGCAGGTCAATAAGCTATTCTCGGACCTTGTGCTGAAGGCAGATGTGGGGCTTGTGGACGTGGCATGGAAGCAGAAGGAAGAGATAGACAAGAAAATCGGTAAGCTGAGAGATGATCAGGATAAGGAGCTGAGGTCTGTTCAGGAAGAGTTTGAATTTGATATCGAGAAGTAGGTTATGGTTTGCTTAAGGTATAAAAGTCTGCTTTTTGTTTTGATTCTGATGGTTTTCTTTTCATCAGGTCTTTTTGCCCAGCAGGAGGAGTGTAAGGATGAGCCTGCAAAGAAGTGTGAACCAGGAAAGGAAGACCCGAAGAAGGATGTGAAGTCAGATAAGAAGGATAATGCTGAGGCAGCCAAAACACAGGAGGTTAAGGCAGAAGACAAAAAGACGGATAATGTCCAGACACAGCCTGCAAAGCCCGAAAGCGAATACGAAAGACTTGTAAAAGAGGTTACTCAGGTTGTAGAGCAGTTCGAAAAGGCAGCCAATGAATATAAGCAGGAGATAGTCACAGTCGTTAAACTCAAGAGAGATACAAAGCGTGAGAGTATCTCCGGTCTTTATGACAAATCCGTTCAGCAGCTCGAGGCCGAGCAGCGGGCGCTGAGAGAGACGGTCATTGCAAGGCTTGAGGAGTTTCTCAGGAAATATCCGAACGACCCGAGATATACGCCGCACGCTATGTTCAGACTTGCCGAACTCTATTTCGAAAAGGCAACTGATGAATACTTTGCAGCAACCGACAACTATGCACAGCTCGAAAAGGATTATGATGACGGTAAGATAAAGGCACTTCCCGAGAAACCGAGGAAGAGACTCGAGAACTGTATCAAGCTGTATCAACGGATAATAGCAGATTTCCCTAAGTATCAGTATATGGATGCGGTATATTATCTCCTAGGCTACGCCCTCTACGAACAGGACGAGAAGAAGGAGGCGGTCGAGGTATTCTACAAACTCGTCAACAATTATCCAAAGAGCAAATTCTATGCCGAAACATATATGCGTATAGGTAACTATTATTTCGACGATGCCGATCCACCCGAGCTTGATAAGGCTATTGAGTCTTACCAAATGGCAATGGCCGACAAGGAGAGCATTTTATATCCGAATGCCCTGTATAAGATGGCCTGGACCTATTACCGTAAGGATGACCTGAAGAAGGCTGTAAATCTCTTTGCCGACCTGATAGAATTTTATGATGCCAAAAAGGGTACTGACATAAAACTCCAGTCAGAGATGAGACCGGAATCCATCAAATATATTGCTATCGCTTTTGCCGATGACCACTGGACAGAATCGGGTGTCGGCAGACTGATCGAGTTTTTCAAACAGCGCAAGAATCCTCCCTATGAGAAGGAAGTTACTCTGGAGATGGGAGATCTCTTATATCAGACTCCGGGACTTGTGCTCGAGGGTAAGTCGAATTTTGCAGCGGCGGTTGAGGCATACAGGCATTACCTGACGCTCGACCCGTATTCACCGCAGGCACCCCTGATTCAGGAGAAGATAATAAACTGTTATCTTATCGGCGAGAAGGACAACGAGGCTGCATCTAAGGAGAGGATGCTGCTCGTTCAGAATTATTCCGAGAATTCGGAGTGGTTCAAGCGCAACAAGGATGACCCGGAGGCGAGGGCGAATGCCAATACTCTCATAGAGAAGGCACTTTATACGGCTGCACTGTATATCCACCAGCAGGCACAGTTTTATAAGAACGCCGGTAAGCAGGAAGAGGCTCTGACTTATTTCAAAAAGGCCGCTGATGCGTATGCCGAATATCTGAGAATGTTCAAAAACTCGAAAGAGGCATACGAGATGAATTATTACTATGCAGATGCCCTCTATTATTCAATGAGATTTCTGGACGCCGCGAGGGAATATGAGAATGTGAGGGATTCACCGGCCGGGACCCAGTACAAGAAGGAATCTGCTATCTATGCCCCTGTCGCATATGAGGATGAAATAAACAGGCTTCTGAAGGAGAAGAAGATAGAGGAGTATCAGACCTGGCAGGCAAAGGATATAAAGGACCCCGCCCAGATAAAGCCTCTGCCGATTGACGAACTCAGGACAAAATATATTGCGGCAATAGAATACGTTATCAAAAACTACCCCGATTACGAGAAGGTTCCCGATTATCAGTTTACCCTCGCACTTGTTTATTACCAGAGATTTCATCTGGATGAGGCAAGGACGAGGCTCGGGTTTATTATCGATAAGTATCCCAAGAGCGAGAGGGCAAAGGTTGCCGCCCGTCTCATTACGCAGACATATCTCGTTTATAAGGACTGGCTGAATCTCGCGAAGGTTACCGAAGACTATCAGAAGCGCGGATTCGGAGATGAAAAATTCAACGAAGAGATGAATATCCTCGAGGGAGGAGCGCTCTTTTCACACGCGATGAACTTGTTTGAGGCAAAGAAATATGAAGAGGCGGCTGCCGAACTGATCAAGTTTGTCAATAAGAAACCGAAGCACGAATATGCCGATAAGGCGTTGCAGAACGCAGCCTATTCGTTCGAGATGTCCCGCAGATTCGAATCGGCCGCCACCGTTTACGAGAGGATATTCAAGGAATATCCTAAGTCATCATTTGCCGACGAAGCACTCTTCAAGGTGGCCTACAATCAGGAGAACGGGTTCAAGTTTGAGGAAGCTATCAACAACTACCTTATGCTCGTGGAAAAGTACCCTGAATCCAAGAATCGCGCACCCGCTCTGTTCAATGCGGCAAATGCTCTTGAGAATCTCCAGAGGTATGAAGAGGCGGCAAAGCAATACGTAAGATTTGCAGAGATGTTTCCGAATCACGAAAAGGCTCCTTTTGCATTCTACAAATCCATAATCGTGTATGAAAAGGCGAAGGATTACAATAACCTGATTAAAACCGCCGAGAGATATATAAGCAAATATTATAAGGATGCCAAGCAGGGAGGGACCATCGTTGAACTCACATTCAAAATCGGTGAGACTTATGAGAAACTAAAGAATCAGAAACTTGCAAAACAGTATTATGACAGGACAATCTCAGAATTCGAAAAGAGGAAACTCCCCGCAGGTAATAACAAACCGGCATATCTTGCCGCCAAGTGTGAATTTATGAAGGCAGAGGAACTCTTTGAGCAGTACGAGAGAATAAAGATAGGAGGGACCCAGAACACCAAGATACTGAAACAGCAGCTCAACGACAAGGCAAAATGGAACCTGAAGGTCGAAGAGGCTTATGCCAATATTGCAAAGTATCTCGTAGGTGAATGGATTCTGGCAGCTATGTACAAAATAGGTTATGCCAAGCAGAGATTTGCCGAATCTTTCTATGAGGCACCGATTCCGAAGGAACTGAAGACCGAAGAAGAGCAGATAGTCTACAAGAGTTCGCTCTCTGAATTTGCCGCACCCATTGAGGAGGCGGCGATTGCCCTTTATGAAAAGGCAAGAAAGAAGGCAATCGAACTGAAGGTGGTAAATGAATGGACCAAAAAGACCCTCGAGAGTCTGAACAAACTCTCTCCCAACAAGTATCCACTTATGAAGGACCCGATAAATCTGATTACCGAGGATTTTGTGGCGGTCAATTCATTTGATGTGATTACAAAGGTTGATATGCTGAGAGACGAGGCCGAGCCGCCTGTCCAGAAGGTGGAGGAAAAGAAGGCGCCGCCGTCCCCGCAACAGGAAAAGGCTCCGGAGGTCAAACAGGCAAAACAGGGTGAGGGTGGGAAGATCGATGCCGAGGAAGAACCCAAGAAACAGCCTGACAAGAAGGAAGAACCAAAGAAGGAAGAGATAAAGAAGGAACCCGGCAAACCCAATGAGACCAAAAAGGATTCGGGCAAGATTGATGAAGAATAGGATTTTATGAGCAGGAAGACGTTTTTCAAATATTTTATTATTCTGGCAGTTATGGTTGCCTTATTCTCCTGCGCAACGGGTAAGAAGAAGGAGGAAGTAGCCGTTCAGCCTGTTCAGGAGGCGGTAAAGGAGGAGATAAAGCCGCAGGAAGAGAAGAAAGAGGAAAAGCAGGAGACACCGGCACAGAAGATAGATGAGGACGAGGCAACGGGACCAGACCTTGAGTCAGTGGGAAAGAAGGTGGAAGACGAGGAGGAGAAGACCGAATACAATCCCACGGCTGTGGGAATATTCAATGAGGCCGTCAAGGTAGCGTATGTAAAGCCCGATGATGCAATCAAGATGTTTGAAGGGGCGGTCAAGACTGACCCCAGATTATACAAAGCATATTACAATATGGCTCTGATTTCCGAGTGGAAAGGCGATTATGCGTCCGCCGAAAAGTACTATCTCGAGGCCTTGAAACTAAAGGAAGATTATTTTATTGCATCTGAAAATCTGATGATGCTCTATCTCAAGATGAACAGGCCTCAGGACGCCGAGAAGTTTATCACACAGCAGATAAACAAATTCAAGAGGTCGAGCAAACTCAAGAATGCCCTTACAATGCTTTATCTCAGGACAAACCGGAACGAAGAGGCCCGCAAGAACGCAATGAAGACCCTTAAGGTGGATGAAAAGAACTCGGAGACTATGGTGCTGCTGGCCCGTACCTATATCAAGGACAAGAAATATGAACTTGCACAGAACATTCTTGACAATGCAAAGGAGATTTCTCCCGACAACGAAAAGATTTATATAGAATATTCCTTTATCTACAAACAGAACAACAACCTGCCTTCCGCAATCGAGATGCTGAAGAAGGCTGTCTCCATAAGGTATGACCTCCCGGAGGTTCACAACAACCTTGGTGTACTGTATTCACAGGCAGAAGATTACAGCGCGGCCATTACCGAATTCAGGATAGCGCTGAGGTATAATTCCAGATATTACGAGGCAAAACTCAATCTGGCAAATGCCTTAAGGGGCGAAAAGCAGTACGAGGAGGCCGAAAAGATATATATGGGGCTTCTCAAGGAAAAGCCCGATATGTACGAAGTCCTCTTCAACCTCGGTATTCTGTATCTGGATATGGACAGGGAGTTTGAAGGGAGAGATACAATACAGAGATATTCCGACGCCATAAAGTATCTCAGGGATTATTCATCCCGTATTGATGAGAATTCGGAAGCCGGGAAGAGGGTTGCAAAGTATATTGCCGAGGCGGAGAAGAAGCTGAAGAACAAGAAGGACGATATTGAGAGAGAGAAGAAGAGGAAACTCAAACAGGAAGAGGAGGCAAAGAAGAAGGCAGAGGCAGAGGCAAAGTATAAGGAGATATTACCCGCTGCCGAAAAGGCCTTTGCTGAGAAGAAGTGGGAAGAGGCCAAAAAGCTCTTTACGGACTGCATTAAACTGCTTCCGGATGACAATCTCGCGCGTGAGAGACTCAAGGCCATAGATGAGAATATTCAGGCGGAGGCTCTGGCAAAGAAGAAGGCTGAAGAGGAGGCAAAGAGGAAGGCGAAGGAAGATGCCAAACTGAGAGCCGCAAACGAAAAGAAGTACAATGCGGTTATTCCGAAGGCTGATGCTGCTTTCAGAAAGAAGGATTATGAGACCGCACAGGCCCTTTATACAGAGGCTCTGAGTTATATACCTGACAGTGAAAAGGCAAAGGAGAGACTGAAAGAGATTGAAGATATACTTAAGACCAGGGCTGAGGAGGAGAAGAAGAGGGTCGAGGAACAGAAGAAGAAGGAACAAGAGGAGCAGAAACGTAAGGCAGAGGAGGCCGCAAAAAAGGCCGAAGAGGAGAAGAAGAGGGCGGAAGAACAGAAGAAAAAAGAGGAGTTAGAGGCGGCAAAGAGAATCGAGGAACAGAAGAAGAAGGAACAAGAGGAGCAGAAACGTAAGGCAGAGGAGGCCGCAAAAAAGGCCGAAGAGGAGAAGAAGAAGGCCGAGGAACAGAAGAAGAAAGAGGCAGAGAAAAAGGCAAAACCATCTGGCGGTAAGATAGAGGATGAGGAGGATGATTCATCAAATAAAAACTTGCCAAAGGCCAATGAATCTGGTAAATTATCACCTGCCAAATCGGGAGAGAAGATTGATGATGAATAGAAAGATTATTCTGACAATCGCAATATTTATCTTATCGGTATTATTTATTGCGTGGGCTCCCGAAGACGGAAAGGCAAAGGGTAAGGAGAAGAAGTCGTCCGGAAGCAAGGTTGAAAAGGTGGTGAGAATAAAGGACGTGGAGATCAAAGGTGAGGTCAAGAAACCGCAGGCAGTCTTCTTTCTGCCAAGGTCAAAGTTTACTATGGACGATATGATTGTTACAGAGTCATTTGTTGAAAACATAACAAATGTGGTCGATAAAGAGTAATCCAAGTTTTTTTAAGGAGGATATTTAGGTATGTTTAGTTCAGTCAAGGCGTTTTTCGAAGAAGGTGGATTTTTTATGTATGTCAACCTGGTCACATCGGTTGCGACTATCTCTATTATTGTCGAGCGAATAATATTCCTCGTCTTCAAGTACAACATTAATGGAGAGGCCTTTATGGAGCAGGTTCAGAAGCTGGTTATGCAGAACCAGATTGACAGGGCAATCAAACTCTGCAATGCGGCTCCTACTGCAGCGCTTCCGAGAGTCATCAGGGCCGGTCTTACAAGAGCCAACAAAAACGAGATCGAGATTCAGTCGGCGGTTGAGGAGGCAATTCTGGACGTCCTTCCGGGTCTCAAAAAGAGGACAGATAATCTTCAGCACATTGCAAACATCGCAACTCTGATCGGACTGCTCGGTACCGTTATGGGTCTTATCCGCGCATTCGGTGCAGTTGCTCTGGCATCGGCAGACCAGAAGGCGATGATTCTTTCAAAAGGTATTTCAGAGGCAATGAATAATACAGCATTCGGACTTTCGATCGCTGTTACCTGCATTATTGCTCACCTCTTCCTCTCCAATACCACAAGGAAGATTATTGACGAACTTGACCAGTATTCCGTAAAACTCATTAATATGCTCTATCTCAGAAACAAGGGAGATATCAATCCTCTGGACAGAACATCTTCACAGCAGTAGTTTCTGAAGGGAGTCTTAAATGGCTAAAAAACCTTCTAAAAAGAGTAACATTGAAAATAATGACCCGAAGGAACTTAACCTGGTTCCTTATCTGGACATTGTTACCAATGTTATTATGTTCCTTCTTCTGACTACCACTGTGACCCAGATGGGTGTCATAAACGTATCTGCACCGAAGTACGGAAGCGGCGCAGCAGGTTCTGGAGGAAAACAGGAGAAACCTCCGCTGAATCTGTCCGTCTTTATCACCGACAAGGGATTTACGATAGCTGCAACAGGCGGGGTTCTTCCGGGTGTGGATTCGAGTGAAGAGGCAAAGGCAAAGGGGCCAACGATACCTAAGGTAAACGACCCCAATAAATGCCTTGCGATGAAGAGGAAGGAATCAGCCCCCTGCTATGATTATGTAGGACTTATCAAAAAGCTTGCAGAGATTAAGAAATTATTCCCGGATGAGACAAAGATAAATCTCTCGGCCGAGGAGAATATCAGATATGAGGTTCTCGTCAATGTTATGGATGCAGCAAGGGAGAACCCGTTCGAGAGAGACGAGAGCAATAACCCTATGCAGATGTTTTATGATGTGGTCTTCGCAGCAGGGCTTTAAATAACAGGAGTTAAATTATGGATTCTGTAAACGAAAAAAACATACCTAAAAACGATACAGAAGAGCTGTCAGGTCCGCCTCCAAGAAAGCAGAAGAAGAGCAGAATAGAAGAACACGAATATCCCCTTAACATCACAGCAATGATGGATATGATGACCATCATTCTCGTTTATCTCCTGAAAAGTTATTCTTCCGACCCTACGAACATAACACCGCAGGGTGACCTTTCAATGCCGTTTTCAACCACGAGACTCAAGCCGGAGGCAGCGGTTCCACTGGCCATTTCCAAGAATTCTATTCTTGTAAATGACAAAGAGGTCTGCAAGATTAATAACGGTAAGGTTGACCCGTCCTGTAAGGAAGGTAAGAGCGAAGAACAGTATATGATTCAGACCCTTTACAGTGCACTGGATTCAGAGAGGCAGAAGCAGGAGGAAATAGCAGCCTATAACTCGGCACAGCAGTTTAAGGGACTTGTTCTGATAATGGGAGACAAGGATATCCCGTTCAGAGTTGTCTCGGAGGTTTTATATACTGCAGGTCAGGCGCAGTTCGGAAATTTTAAGTTTGTTGTATTAAAAAATCCTGAGTAAGAGGGCAGAATATGGCTAACACCCAGAATATAAAGGTTCTGCGAATCGGAATAATACTCAATGGTAAGATTATCAGCGAAAAGATAATTCAGAATCCGGTTGATATTACCATTGGTACGGACAAGAAATGTACATTTTGTATTACAGAATCGCAGAAACTACCCAAAGAGCTTGTTATCTTTACCGCAAAGAACAGACAGTACAGCCTTGTTTTCAGCGACAGACAGACCGGGCAGGTCATTGTAAAGAATGCGGAGTTCAATCTCCAGTCGATAAAGGCACAGAATACCTGCCAGAAGAAAGGTAACAATTACTATTATCCTCTGGATATCGATTCAAAGGGCAGAATTGATATAGAAGATGTAATAGTCCTCTTCCAGTTCATACCGCCTCCGCCGGAGCCGCCCAAACCCCAGATTCCCGAGATAGCAAAGGGGTACTGGCTCAAAAAGATGGATAAACCCTTTATGGCCATCTTTATGGCATCTTTCATACTCCATTTCGGTTTTGTCTTTGGTGTCAGGTATTTTGCGGAACCGCCCAAGGAGCCCACCATCAATGATATCCCTGACAGATTTGTAAAGATGATTATGCCTGAAAAGGAAATCAAGAAGAAGACAGAAAAGACTGATGACGGTGCAGGCAAGGCAGATAAGAAGGCGGAGACGAAGAAGACTGCACAGAAGAGCGGTTCAGGGGACTCAAAACAGGCGGGACAGGCAAAGGGAATGGGAAGACAGACTGCAGAAGAGGTTAAGAATAAGGTTATGGGGACCGGTATTCTCAAGGTAATCGGTTCGCTCAGTGACGGAGAGGGTGATTCTGCTCTTGCCGATGTGCTGAAAGGCGGTGGTAAGGGCGGTAAACTCGAGGATTCGCTCAATCAGATAGGGAGTGTCGGTATTGCCACTGAGGAAGGTCAGGGAACGAGGCTCGGGGCAGGTGGTTCAGGCGGTACAGCCTCAATCGGTGACCTCGCAAATAAGGCAGAGGTCGGGCAGGTCGGCGGCGGAACGGGAGAAAAGATTAAAACCGCATCGATATCAGGTAAGATTACAGGTATAAATCCCGAAGTTGACGGAAAGATGGATCAGGCAAAGATCAATGCTATAATCAAGAGCAAACAGAAGGCATTACAGGACTGCTATGAAAGAGAACTCAGAAAGAACCCGAATCTTGCAGGTAAGATCGTTGTCAGGTTTACCATCGGTGAAGATGGTAAGGTCTCTGACGTACGTATAGAATCAGATACTATGGGTAATCCCGAGGTCTCTGACTGTATACTCTCCAGAATCAGGAGATGGATATTCCCGAAACCTGATGAAGGTTCTGTTACGGTCTCTGTGCCGTTCGTCTTTGTGAAAACTTAATTATGAAGGCAAAATATCTAAAGGAAATCAAAAATCTTCTGGAATCTCCCGCCTTTAAGGAGTGGTGGGGAAAATATAGTGAGAAACAGAAAGAGATAATCAATATCACCTCTGAGATTGATAAGATAATGGCAGAGGAGAACAATCACAGGTTCAATGCCAATCTGGTTCAGAAGAGGGCGCTCGACAGGATTGAAGAGAGTTCTCAGATGGATGCGCTTGCAGCCAAGTGGACAGCCGAGGCAAGCGATATGGATAATAAGTCCTATGAGGCGGTGGCGAGATTCGAAAGTAAGCGTGTGGAGGTTTCGGAACTCTGGTTCAAGGTAGGGGCGCTCGACCACGAACTGGAGACGGTAAGGTCCGAGATCAACACATTGCGTGAAAGGCTTTCTTCGGCCTCCGACAGGCAGGAGGTAATTAATCTCAGAACCACTCTCAAAAACAAGGAACAGACACTCGAGTCGTTGAATAAGGAGTTTGCCAAAATCAGCGAGCTTTATGAGCGGGAGGCCGCCAAGAAGAAGAAGCTCTGGGAAGAAGTTGAAATGATATGGGGTATATCTATCGAATACAATCTGAAAGTCGCAGAGGCACAGGCAAAATCAAAAAAATTCAAGAGAGATGCCGAAAGGCTTTTGAGAGAGAGTAATTATTTTACCAGAAAGGCCATGGAAAAACAGAGTGAACAGGAACAGCTGAATTCGGAGCGCGAGAAGGATGAGAAGTATATTGAGGAGCTTTTGAGACTTGCACGCGAAAAATTCGAGTGTATTGCAGAGGATGAATTCCTGTACTGGCAGCAGAAAGAGAATGCACAGATGATATATTGCGTACCTCTGATAACCGACCTTGACAATTACAATATAGAGATAAGGGCTCTCTGTATTTATCAGGTCGACAGGTCAAAGGGAGTTAGTTTTATTGAACCTCTCGCTGGAGACAGAAAGAAAATCAGCGAAGAAGAGGATTCAAGAATAGATGATTTTTTCCTGAAAGGCAGGAAGGGAATAACACAGGAAACATAGATTTGATTTCTTGTCAGGAGGAGACTGATGGAAAAGTTAGAAATTCTGCAAAAATCTGTTCTTTTTGAAAATCTGTTGCCTGAAGAGTTTGAATATCTTGCCGAGATATCGCAGCTTAAGGAATATAAGGTAGGGGATATCGTTTTCTATGAGGCAGAGCCGGGTAATTCGCTCTATGTGATTATAGAAGGAGAGATAGAAATCCTGAGGAAGGATGCGGAGGGCAAACTCAAACCCATTGCAGTATTGAAATCCGGTGATTTCTTCGGGGAGATGTCTCTGATTGATAAGGAGATGAGAAGTGCCACAGCAAGGGCCAAAACTGATGTGAAGGCACTAGTCCTTACCTCCGAAAACCTGCATTCATTTGCCAAGATTTACAGAAACGGTTTTACGATGGTTGTCATAAATATTGCACGGGTTATGAGCAAGAGACTCAGAGAGACAAACAGTAAATTAGCAGCAAAAATGTAGAATTTTGTAAATCCCTGTTATGCATTCTTCAGACGCACAGAGGGATTTATTGAACAGATAGAGTATGGAAACTGTACTTGAGATAAGAAATCTTTCGAAGACCTTCAGGACAGGGTTCTGGCTGAAAAAGACAACGGCCTTAAAGGATGTCTCTCTGACTGTCAGGGAGAATGAAATATACGGATTTCTGGGACCAAACGGGGCCGGCAAGACTACAACGATAAAGACGATTCTGGGTCTGATATTCCCTGATTCAGGAACTGTCTCTATTATGGGAAAGGATTACACTGATATTTCAACAAGGAAGTATATAGGATATGCTCCCGAACAGCCGTATTTTTACGAGTATCTCTCCGCATATGAGTTTATGAAATTTTACGGGAGTCTGTTCGGGATTCCCTCTTTGGAACTTAAGAGAAGAATACCGATGCTTCTCGATATGGTCGGACTGAGCGGAAAGGAATCGCTGCAGCTCAGGAAGTTTTCGAAAGGTATGCTTCAGCGTATAGGCCTTGCACAGGCACTCATTAATGACCCCAAGTTTCTCATTCTCGATGAACCTATGTCTGGCCTCGACCCTATCGGCAGAAGAGAGATAAGAGACCTTATTCTTGCACTCAAAAAGAGCGGGAAGACAGTCTTTTTCTCGACTCATATCCTGTCTGATGTCGAGATGATTTGTGACAAGGTGGCAATAATCATAAAGGGGGAAATCAGGAAGGAGGCATTGCTCTCCGAACTGCTCTCGATTGACTATACCGATGTAGAGGTAGTTTTCAGGTCAGAGGACAGGTCGGTAAAGGATGAATTAAAGAAATTCGGACTTCTGATAAAGGATATCGAAGACACGAGTTATATTATAATCAACAAGGCCGATATCTCGAAGACGATAGATATGATAAGGGCCTCAAGGGGAGAGATTATATCGGTTGTTCCGAAAAGAAAGACTCTCGAGGATATGTTTATAAGGGAGATAAATTCCTGAGATGAGACTACTATCCATAGCACTTAATACCTTCAAGGAGAGCATAAGAAATAAGATTCTGATAGGTGTGCTTCTCTTCTCTGTGCTAATAATTGTCAGCACAATGGTTCTGGTTCAGCTGACTATAGGACAATGGATGAAGATAACTGTCGATATCGGAATGGGAGCCATATCTCTCTTTGGCAATCTGATGGCAGTCTTTCTGGGGATAAATCTTGTTGCAAAGGAGATTGACAGAAAGACTGTCTATACTATCGTATCAAAACCTATCAAGAGATATGAATTTATTCTGAGCAAGTATATAGGGCTGATTCTGACAATATTCATAAATGTGGTGCTGATGCTGATTATTCTGCTGTTTATCCTGAAATTCTACGTGAAATATGATGTGCCTTATCTCGGAACCGTTCAGGCGTTTTATCTTTTGATACTCGAATTTATGATAATCTCTGCGATAGCAATATTCTTCTCTACATTCTCTACTCCGATTATGAGCGCTGCCTTTTCCATTACGATATGGTTTATAGGACATCTGCTCTCGGACCTGAAGTTCTGGTCAATGAAATCCGAGAATGAGGCATTCAAGGCTCTCATAAATATTGCATATTATCTCCTGCCTGACCTCGAATTATTAAATCTGAAATCGAATATAGTTTATCAGATTACAGCCGATATAAACTACATTATATGGGTCAGTGCGTATGCAATAATGTATTCTGTGGTAATGCTTACAGCCTCTATTCTGATTTTCGAAAAGAGAGATTTTAAGTAATAATATATAAGGAATTTCTGTTTTAATGTTGGATTACTGATAAATCTAACAGAGTCTTGTAAAATAATATAAAGCTACGTGAAACATTTCTATTTGGGTCAACATTAGGTGCCACTAGTTTTGCGAGTTCAATCTTTCTTATGCCAGTCTTAAAGTATCCATGTTTTTGAAATATTTTTTCTAATGCCTCCCAAACCCCTCCTTTAATATTTTCAGGATCTCGAAATTTGGATTTTTTAATAATATCGGGATTCAATTTGGGATATGCTTTACATACTGCCTCCCAATCTCCGATATACCAGGATTCTAATTCCTCTATAATTATTCTAGTAACAACGTTCCATTTTTTGTTGAGTGGTTTACTTTTTGAATAAAGCCCGGATGCACAAACAATCTCTTCTAGTTTTTCTTTCAATTGGAAACAATCTTCATTATCTTTGTCAATAATTATAAAAATAATCATATCTTCCGGCAACCAGTTGGAATATGCTTTCAATCTGCTTGGTAATTTTTTTAACATATCAGGTTTGCCGTTAAATGTGTAAATATTAAATTCAATCTCTTTTGATAAAAAACGCGAGAGAAAAATATTTAAGAATTGTTCAGTTGATCTATCTTCAACGAGAAAGTCAATTTTCATATTTAAGATTTTAAATTTTGTTTGTACTTTAAGTATCCCTCAATCCATAATTCTCCGAGTTTCGCGCCATTATTAATAAAATCCATTATTTTATGTATTTCAGATGCTCTGCGTAAATTAGTAAATCCTTTATCATCTCGCCATAAAATAAAAAGTTCATTTGGTTGAATGGAGTTTATAAAAAAAGGAGAATGAGTTGTAACAAGTAATTGCGTGAGTTCACTTGCACTCCTGCACTCTTCAGCCAGATCTGGTAAAAGTTTATGATAAAGAAAATTCTCTGGTTCTTCAATTCCAATGAATGATGGAGGCTCTGGATCATAAAGAACTATTAAGTAAGCAAGCATCTTTAGAGTACCATCCGATGCAAACTTGGCCAGAATGGGATTGTTAAATGGAGCATCCTTAATCTGCAATAATAATCTTCCGTCGGGCATATTATCAGCTATAACTTTTTCAATGCGGGGTACTCTATTCCGTAGGGTCTCAAAAATTTTATCCAATCGTTTGGGATGTTGTTCAGATAAATACTGAATTACATTTGCTATATTATCCCCTGTTTTTGATAGTCTCTGTTGTGGACCAGCTTCGGGTTGTCCTCTAAAGTTGTCAGCGGATAGATACGATACGTACCAGCCGGTGATAAAATCTCTCAGCGCCGCTACTCTTGGATGTTCAGCAAATTGTCCTAAAGCATTTACCGCTAATAGATCTGTAGATTTTAATGGTATTTCGATTCTTTTATCTTGTTCATCAGGTTTTTCTCCACTGATAGCTTTGCCGATACCTTCCTTATAATCCAAGAATCTGAAAGGTTTTCCCCTCTGACCTCTTCTCCATTGGAGCCATTCTTCCTTTACTACAGGGTTATTGTTTTTTTCGTCGATTGCTAAATGATATGTAATTAGGGGATAATCTGGTTCCTGATATTTTATCTCAATAACTATTGGACCTTCAGCTCCCCTTGTTTTAAGTTCTTTTGCTTTGCCTCTTTTATCCCAGGCCCTTCTTAGGCCGAATTCGAAACTTTCTGAAAGAAATGCAAAAACATCGAATATTGTAGATTTGCCGCTTCCATTCTCACCAATCAGTACAGTTAATGGAGTAAGATTTTCTATTTCAATATGTTTTAATGCTCTGAAATTCTGAACCTTAAGATATTTAATTCTTGCCGGTTTAATTTTAGACAAATTAATGTTTGTTTCCATGCTATCTAAAATAACTTAAACAAAATATCATTATGCTAGGCTATCCTAATAAGTACCGGATATTGAAAGAATAAGTCTATCGTTAAAAATTTCCGGTGTGGTGTTTATTGTGAACGGTTTTGGTTCGACGGGTTTTGAGGGGATAGTGAAGAACTGGTAGAGGCTTGCACCTATGAGTACAGCTGTGATTCCGGTCATCACATGGCCGATTGTGACCATCGATTCACCGTCCTTGACTGCATTGTATTTTGAGTTGATGTCACTCATCAGTACAGAATTTTTATATTCATCGTAGGCACTCGAGGCATCGCCTAATCCTTTGATGTAAAAAACAGTTGCGGCAATACCCGTTGCAATACCGGCTCCCAGAAGTGAAAATCCCCATATTTTCTTGGGTTTGCTTATCTGCCTGTATTCCTCCATACTTGCTTCGTACCGGTCAAGGGCACTCTGATACTTTAATCTCTTCTCTCTGGTCTCCGGGGTCTCTTCGAGAACGATCTTCACATTTCTGTTTTCCTTCGGATTTAGTGTAATGGTAGTCTCTGCATCTACGTATCCCGCTTTGGTTACCTTAATAACGTGTTCTCCTGCGTCGATATCTTTCAGGGCAAGGGGAGTATTACCCATAAACGAACCGTCCAGGTAAACCTCGGCACCTTTTGGTTCTGACTGAATGTTAATATTGCCGGTAGCACCCTGAATTACCTGTGCGTAAATATTGCCGGCCAGCAGAAGAAAAAATATTGTAAAGAGAATATTTTTCATAACAGTAATTCTCCTCCTTATATGTCAATATCCCTGCAGCACCTGAATCCCACATCAGGGTAGCCCTTTGAGGGGTCTTTCCCTTTATCGACGGCAGATTCATCACATTTGAGCTGACTCTCACTGTTGGAATTGAACGAGCCTCCGATTGCGACTCCCTTTCCGTCATCGTCTTCAACCCATTCGTAGAGATTTCCGGACATATCGAAAATGCCTGCATATGTCGAGTCCGGGTCGAATATGTCTATGTACGAATAGGTCCCGGCAGGTATCCCGTTGAGTTCGGATTTTAAGGTGAATGACCTCGACAGCCAGCAGCCCGGTGTTGTCCCTTCTCCGTAGAGTGAACCCGCCGCAGTTGAGACGATCTTTCTCTTGTCGCCTTTGTCACAGCTGTATGATGCCGTATCTGTCGGATTATACTGGTTTTTGGTCTTTGCATAGGTCAGGTCATTGCAGACGCCGGCTATATACTTTTCTGTAACGGGCTCAAGTTTTTCGGCAGAAGTTCTGGTATAGGGAAAAAGATATTCGGTTGAGTATTTACCGTAATCAGGGTCGCTCTTGAGTTTCTTGCTTGTAGGGTCATCGTAGAAACCGCCTTTGCAGGCAGTGAGCCATTCGCTCTTTTTGCAGATTCTTTTGTCGGCCTTTTTACAGAGCTCTTTGGCCCTTTCAAAGGTAATGCAGCTTGCAGGCATAAGGCTCGCCACTGACTTGGATGCCTTGTTCTGGTCGATGCCCGGGGATTCGCTGGAGGCGTCGGAGAGAGAATTTTCGAACTTATCGATCAGATAACCACAGGTATCTCCTCTCGGGATTTTGACCCAGGCCATATCCGAATATTTCTGGAATGTTGACCTGTCAAAGTTGTATTTGTCACTTTTGGGGTCACAAGGATTTATATGTTCATGACCGCAGCTGCTGATAATAAAAAGCGACAAGGCCAAAATCAGAATTATTTTCTTCATTTTTCGCTCCTTACCGTAATAATAAAAGCAAATCCATAATACTTATTACTCAACGGTTTAGTCAAGTAAAATTAACTGTAATTAACAGTCTCGCCCGATTTCAGTACAAAGCCTGCATTGTTATTGTTCAGTATCACTTCCGGGTATATTATGCAGTTTTTGCCGATTATTGTGTCGTCGGGAATTATTGTGTTTTTCCCTATTACTGTTATGCCGCATGAAAGATGACTGGGGAACTGCCTGTTTGCAATATTCTCCCCTTCACCTATACGGCAGTCGGTGCCAATCTGCACATTCTTATCTATGATGCAGTAATCGACAATGCTGCCCGATTCAATTACGGTGTTGGAAAAGATTACGGAATTGGTAACCTTTGCACCTTTCAGTATTCTGACTCCGGGGGAGAGTACCGAATTTTTTACCTCGCCCTCAATTCTGCACCCTTTTGATATAAGAGAGTTTTCCGAAGCGGAATATTCCCCGAAAAACGAGGGAGGTTTATCCCCTATCCTGTCTTCGTCCGGATTGGTACAGAGTCTCCAGTTATAGAGGTCAAGTCCCGAATCCGGATTCAGACAATCCATATTTGCGCTGTGATACGAGTCGATTGTACCTACATCTCTCCAGTAATCGCTGAACTTGAAACATACGAGTTTGTGTCTGCCGAGCATAGACGGAATAATATCTTTACCGAAGTCAAATCCCTTCTTCTGCCCGACGATATTTTTTAGTTCCTGACATAAAATGTTGTAGTTGAAAACGTAGATACCCATTGAGGCAAGGTTCGATTTCGGGTTCTTTACCTTTTCCTGAAACTCGGTTATCTCATCGGATTCATTTGTCACCATAACCCCGAACCGGTGAGCCTCTTCTATCGGCACAGGCATTGCCGCTATGGTAAGCGCTGCATTCTTCTTTTCGTGGAATGAAACCATCTCTTCGTAGTTCATCCTGTAAATGTGGTCACCCGAAAGAATAAGGACTTTTTCAGGTTTGTAGTTTTCCATAAAAGGTATGTTCTGGTATATTGCATCTGCAGTCCCTTTGTACCAGTCCGAATCGGCCTCTCCTGTGTGTGGCGGGAGAATCTTGATGCCTCTCTTTCTTCCGTAAAGATTCCAGTATTCGCCGTTACCGATGTGGTCCATCAGCGAGAGGGGTTTGTACTGTGTGAGCACACCGACCATTTCCATATCCGAATTCATAACGTTGCTCAGTGTGAAGTCAATGATTCTGTAGATTCCGCCAAACGGGACCGCGGGTTTTGCTCTCTTGGTTGCAAGTATGTTGAGTCTCGAACCAACACCGCCGGCAAGCAGCATTACAAGGGTGTCCCGTGAATTTCTCATATACTCTTTCCTTTGTATTCAGTCCCTTCGGGGATCTCGGTCATTTCAAAGTCATTTTCGGAGAGGTCGGGATATATTATACATCTCCCGCCGATCTTTCTGCCGGAGGGGATACGTGTATTTTTCCCTATTATGGTTACGGGGGCAGAATCGACCTCACCTTCCTCACCTATTACAGAATTTCCACCGACGATTACATTTTTGTCCAGTATTGAATTTATGACTCTGCAGTCCGGACGAAGATGGGAGAAACTGAAGATTATACTGTTTCTGACATAAGCTCCCTTTTCTATTATGACCCCGGGTGATATTATTGAATTATGAACTTCTCCGTAAATTTTTACTCCGGGTGATACAACCGAGTTTTTTATTTTCGAACTGTCAGATACAAATGTCGGTGGTATATCGGAATATTCGAAATAATTCATATTGGTCCTTATGTTCATACTCTCGAGAATCGTGAGCCTGTCCCTTTGCAATATATCAAAATTTGTTCTGAAGTATTCATCTATCGTTCTTGCATACTGCCAGTAGCCGTCGAAGACATATCCGAATACCTTATAGTTGTTACTGAGCATATAAGGTATGATGTCGCTGTATATATGATAGGACTTTCCGTGGTTTGCGTTATATGTCACGAGTTTTTTCAGTACATCTGTTTTGAATATGTATATCGTCAGAGATGCAAGATTTGAGGATGGTGTCTTTGGTTTTTCTTCGTAACTGATTACTCTCTGGTTTTCGCCGAGTCTGCCTATGCCGAACCTGTATGCCTCGCTTTCGGGGACCTGTTTGAATACGATCGTGAGGTCCGCATCTTTCTCTCTGTGAAACTGAAGGACCTTGCGGTAATCCATGGCATAAATATGGTCTCCGGACAGAACGAGTACATCCTCACAGTCGTAATGGTCGATAAAATTAAGATTCTGATATACGGCATCTGCTGTCCCCTTATACCAGTCCGAATCCGAATTTCCCTTAAAAGGGCTGAGTATCCTTATCTCCCTTCCTCTTCCGATGAAATCCCAGTGTGTGCCGTTCTGGATATGACTTATGAGCGAATACGGTTTGTACTGGGATAAAACTCCCACCACATCGATTCCGCTGTTCATAAGGTTTGAAAGTGCAAAATCAATTATTCTGTATATCCCCCAGAGCGGAAGCGATGCCTTGGGTCTTTTTAGTGTCAGGACAGAGAGCTCATCGACCCTGCCGCCGGCAAGAACCATTGCGATGATATCTTTCTTCATAGCAAGGGCTCTTATATCATAAGCTTTATTATTAGTCAAAGTATCCATAATAAAAATAAGAATGGCTGCTTCCGGTTAAAAAAGAGTTTTATGTAGAATCAGGTAGTACTTATTCTCTTCTCAGCTAAACAGGTATTCTATTACCTCGTTTGCTGATTTCACAGTCTTGATCGTCAGCTTTTTGAGAATCAGTGGCGGAATTTCTGTCAGGTCTTTCTGGTTTTCATCGGGAATTATTACGTTTTTAATACCGGAACGTGTGGCAGCGAGGAGTTTTTCCTTTATACCGCCGACCGGCAATACCCTGCCTTTGATTGTTATTTCACCGGTCAGTGCCACATCTGTGGATACAGGTCTGTTTTTTAAGAGTGAGTATATCGATATGGCGATAGCGAGTCCCGCCGAAGGTCCGTCCTTGGGAACAGCACCGGCAGGGACGTGGACGTGAATCTCGCGTGACATAAAAATTTCTGTATTTATACCCAAAATCTCCGATGATGACCTCAGGAATGTGAGAGCCGTATGTGCAGATTCCTTCATTACATCGCCCAGATGTCCGGTGAGTGTGAGCCCGGGTTTTCCGTTCATCAGTGCGGACTCGATTGTAAGGATTTCCCCGCCAAAAGGTGTCCAGGCCAGCCCGTGGATTATCCCGGCCTCCTTGAATTCCCCCTTCAGGTCAAAACTGAATTTCCGGATACCGAGATATCTGTTTACAGTTTTTCCGTTGACGGTCTGGGGATATTTTTCCTTTTCGACCTTCTCCCTGATGATTTTTCTTATTACCGATGAAATCTCTCTTTCGAGATTTCTGACCCCCGCCTCCCTTGTGTAGTATCTGATAATTTCCGTTATGGCAGATTTTCTGAAATCGAGGCCGAGATTCTCGGCCCCGTTTTCCACTATCTGTCTGGGGATAATGTGCCTTCTGGCAATCTCTGTCTTTTCCTCCTCCGTATAACCCGAAAGATATATCATCTCCATCCTGTCCTTGAGAGGTTCCGGTATGGTATCGGGATGATTTGCCGTTGTGATAAAGAGGACTCTGGATAGGTCGAAGGGCAGACCGATGAAATGGTCTACGAATGAATTATTCTGCTCGGGGTCCAGCACCTCCAGAAGAGCAGATGACGGGTCTCCTCTGTAGTCGAGCCCGATTTTGTCGACCTCGTCGAGCATAAAGACAGGATTGGCAGAACCGGCAGTCTTAAGACCCTGAATAATCTTTCCGGGGAGTGCTCCGACATATGTTCTTCTGTGTCCTCTTATCTCAGCCTCGTCCCTGATTCCTCCGAGCGAAATTCTGACAAATTTTCTTCCCATGGCACGGGCAATCGACCTGCCAAGAGATGTTTTACCGACTCCCGGCGGTCCCACAAAACACAGAATAGGTCCCTTGTGGTCCTTCTTTATCATCCTTACACTCAGAAATTCCAGAATTCTCTCTTTAATCTTTTCGAGATTGTAATGGTCTTCATCGAGAATCCTTCTGGCATCCCTGAGAACGATATTGTCATCTGTATAGGTGTTCCAAGGCAGTGAGATTACCCAGTCTACATAATTGCGTATTACACTCGCCTCTGCGGAATCCGAATGCATGGATTCGAGACGGTTCAGTTGCTTCTCTATCTCCTTTTTGACCTCGTCCGGCATATTCATCTGAAGAATCTTCTGCCTGATTTCCTGTACATCGCTCATCTCACCGCCGATTCCGAGTTCCTTCTGAATAGCCCTGAGCTGCTCCATCAGAAGATACTGCCTCTGGGACTTGTCCATCTCCTCTTTCACCCTGTCCTGTATCTTCTGCTGTACCTGATAGACCTCATTCTCCCTGAGGATAAACTCGTTTACCTTTTTGAGTCTTTTGATAGGGTCCGGTTCTTCGAGGATCAGTTGCGCATCTTCTATCTTGACTGTCAGGTTGGGTACTATTATATCGGCAAGCCTCCCGGGGTCATTGATAGTCTGCACGAGAGATGAAAACTCCTGCGAGAACTGCTTACCCATTGATTCCATCTTCTTCAGGTTCTCTCTTATGGTCCTGACAAGGGCCTCTGTCTCGACTGAAAAATCTGCGACAGGAAGTTCCCTGATGATATTTATCCTGACCTTGAAGACCGGATTTTCGGCCAGAAATTCGACCACCCTTGCCTTTGCAATCCCCTGAAGGATTATTCTCGTTCTGCCGTCCTGAAGTTTGCGCATTCTCTGTATAATACAGACCGTTCCTACCCTGTATATGTCCTGAGACGAAGGTTCTTCGATGTTGCTGTCCTTCTGTGTCAGACAGAGAATCATCCTCCCCTTGAGGAGTGCCTCGTCTATTGCCTTTGACGATACCGGCCTCGATGCCACAAGAGGTATGAGCATATAGGGAAATACCACAATGTCCTTTACAGGAAGGGCGACTATCTCTTCGGGTATTGTAAATGTATCTTCGAATCTTTCGTCCATATTCTATTCCTCGAAATTGATTTCGACTTCGCGTTTTTCCCCTCTCCGTTCCTCAATCCTTTTTAGTTTCAGTGTGAGTATACCGCTTTTGTATTCTGCTGTTATAGTCCTTGTATCACACGCCTGCGGAAGTTCTATTATTCTCTTGATCGTCCCGTAAGGCCTCTCCATCCATATATAGTTTGCTTTTTCTGTCCTTGTGCTGTCGGGCTTTACACCCTCGATAAAGAGTTTGTTGCGGCTGACAAAGACCTTGATTTCACCCTTTTTGAGTCCCGGTATCTCGGCCTGAATAAAGACCTCGTTCTTTACCTCGAATATATCAACAGGAATGGTCACATTGTTCGACTCACTGAGAAGTTCTGTGTCGAGTCCCGAAAACTCCCGTATCAGCCTCTCCATCTCCCGTTTGATAAGGAGAATTCTTTCATAAGATTCTCTGGATATTGAACCCATTACAGGACCTCCTGATATAAGGTAAGGGTTTATATATCTTGAAAATTCCTTTTAGACAAACAAAATGAGAAGAGAGAATATTTTCATATTTCCGGGACACCCGCAATATTACAAATGGCTCTTCAATATTTTACATCCCGTTACTTTTTTATTGAATTTGGTATTGGTTTACTGATATATTCCCATTGCCATCTTAAAGGAGGTTTATAAAGTGACAAGAAAAATTGCCTTTATTCTGATTTTGGTCCTCTTTTCATTCAGCCTGATTGCACAGGATAAGATTCAGACGACCGGTACTCTAAAGAAGCCCGACAAGAGGATGCTCTTTGCAAGGACTTCCGATTATCTGGTGCTTATGAAGATATCTCCGGGCATACCCGAACCACAGGAGGTGGTGGAACTCTCGTTTGAGGTATATAAAGAGATGAAGGTTGCAGACCCTGTCTACGGTAATCTGTCGCCTGTTATGGACGTCAAGCTTGCGGCGAGTGTATATTACGAAAAACTTCCAGAGGCAACTTACAGGTATGTTGTTCAGCCCCTTCAGGATGCGGGTTCATTCGGATTTCACTTCTTCCCCCAGCAGGTAGGCAGATATGTTGTCAAACTGGACATAATTGCGCAGGAGCAGGATGCGGTTACTGCCAATTTCGGAGTTTATGTAGGTGTATGGCCCCTCCCGCAGGGAGAAGAGATAGACCAGATTCCGAAGGATGAGAACGGGAAACCTATTATGAAAAAGGCGGCTGGTCCGGTAGGACCCGGAGGTGTGGTTGCATCAGAACAGGGTAAAGAGACTGAGTCCGATATGAAGAGGGTAATGCGTGAACTCGGAAGGACGTGGCAGTATATCGTAAAGGATATTTTTGTGCCGGGCAAAAAGCTTGATACCAACGGTATTTCGCGTGAGTCAAAGAGAATGGCCGAATTCTTAAAGAAAGAGCAGACAGCCCTTGTAAAGGATAAGGATTCGCAGTTTTCGCAGTTTATTACTGACCTTATTGTGGGATTCGAGGAGATTGCATCTGCCGCCGATTCGAAGGACGAAAAGGCGACCTTAGAGGCTATAAAGAAGGTAAACTATAATGTTATTCTGCGGGGACATCTCAGATACAGATTCAAGAATACCGATGCTGATAAATACAAGACAAAATAATGACAAATATTTTGATAAATCAGGAGGTATAATATGAAGAAATTCCTTTCATTACTGATAATCTCGGTTCTTCTGGTATCAGTCGTCTATGCAAAAGATAAGGGAAAGAAGGCCAAGGAAGAGAAATCCGAAAGTACTGCTGCTGCTCAGGCACCTTCGGCTGTTTCGGCCGCCTATGGTGATGTAATGGCAGGTGAGAAGAGGTTCAGAGTTGACTGTTTTGCCTGTCACGGGATAAACGGTACAGGAGACGGATATGCTGCCTCGTCTTTTAATCCTCCTCCGATCAATTTCAGGGACCCGAAAGTTATGAATATGAAGGAGAACAGCCATCTTTTCAATGTAATCAAGAACGGCGGTACAAAGGTGCTCTCGAGAGAGACTTTTATGCCTTCATTCGGGAGAGGATACAACGACCTTGATATCTGGGATGTCATCGCATATCTCAGGTCACTGCATATCAAAATAGACAACTTCTTCCCGAACGCCGCATATTTCATCGCAAAGGATTACAGAATCGCCGCCCTTGGAAAGGAGAGAATAGAGAAGGTAATAAAGGAGAAGATAACAGAGGATGAGGAGACCGTTACTGTATATACGATATTCAGGTCCGACAAGCCCCATATCGGCGGTGCCGAGTATATTCCTCAGGACCCGAACAAGATGGATGTCCTGAAAAAGCCCCTCAAACTTGGCTATCTCGTCTTCTTCAATGTAAAATCTCTCGGTAACATTCAGGTAGGTATTGCCTTTGACCCGTCAGGAAAGATAATCAAGATACTCCCGTCGGATATATCACAGGCAGGTGCAACCGGCAAATATCTCTCTCCGTTTTCGGGACAGGGTAAGAGGGGAAAGTATGAGATATTCAAGCTTAAGGGTGTCCCGGACAAGATTCTTCTGGAGCTCTACAAAAATTACCTGATTGCACTCGAGGCGTCTTTTGTATATGAAAAGGAGGAGAAGGACAGGACATGGATGGAGGAGGAATAAAGTACTTTAAAGCGGGTTTTTCGAAAATCGATATAACGCCGTATGGCAAGAGCGTATATATGGGAGGGTTTGATTTCAACCGTAAATCCACAGGTGTCCTGCATCCCATATATGCACGGGCCGCATACATAAGCGACGGGCTAAATTCTGTGGTTCTTGTCGCCTGTGATGTAATAGGACTCTTTAATGAGTATATACAGTCGGTAAAAGAAGACCTGAAAAGGGAATTCGGGGATACAGACCATATAATTATCTGTTCTACGCACAATCACGAAGGACCGGATACAATGGGATACTGGGGACGTGCTGTTATGAATATCCCTGTTGTAAGCGGTGTTGATTCCGGATATCTTAATTCTCTGAGAGATTCTATCAGAAAGGCAGTAATTGGTGCCAGAGATAGTGCCGAGGATACGGTAATATATGCAGGATTTTCGGATGTCCCTCCGTTTATTACGGAGAATATGCGTAAATACGGATATAAAGACGACAGAATATCTTTTCTGAAATTTTTGAAAAAGGATGGCAGTACCAGAGGGTACATTGTAAACTTTGCCTGTCATCCGGAGGGTCTCTGGGCAGGCAATACACTGATAAGCGCTGATTACCCCGGACTGGTTCTCAGGTATCTTGAGGAGAGGACGGGCGGAGAGGGGGTCTTTTTTTCGGCCGCTCTCGGAGGTATGGTGACTCCCAATATCGAGGAGGATGCAATCTTTGCAGACAGGCTGAGGTTTACCGTAAATATGGGAGAGAGGCTCGGTGAACTGATTGTCAGTGAGAAGGGTTCTCTCAGAGAGGTTCCCTATGGTCAGGTGAAACATATCAGTCACAGATTCAGAATAAAGGTTGAGAACCCCAAATTCCTGCTTCTCAAGAAACTCGGTATATTCAGACGCGATATCATAGACAATCAGATTCAGACCGAGATAAATCTCGTCAAAATCGGGGATGTTGTCCTCTTTGGTGCACCCGGTGAACTTCTTCCTTCTATGGGATTCAGGATAAAGGCAAGATTTTTGGATTTCAGGGATGTCCTTGTATTGTCTCTCTGCAACGATGAACTGGGATATATACCATCCCCCGAGGAGTTCAGGGAGAAGGAACTCTATAAATACGAGATATCTATGTCGGCCGGCAAAGAGCTCTCTCTGGAAATTCTCAAGGGTATTTATTACTTAAGGTCAGTAATGTCCTTCTGAGTCTGACAATATAATAGGAATGCTGTAAACACATTTTGATTGACAAGGGTATTTGGAGGAGTAAATTATTTTAGATTCTTAAAGGAGGTATGGAAATGAGAAAATTTGTTTATTCTTGTCTTTTAATCATCGCTTTTACGGGTATTGCATTTGCACAGGAGAATTCACTTAAGGCAAACAAATTCGGTCTGGACTTTACTATTCCGGCATCAATTGCCGCATCAGTGGGAGGGAGATTCCATATTGAAGATTTACTTGCGATGCAGATGGAATTCGGATTCGGTTATCAGGTAGAGGACGAGAATGATAATCAGGTAGAAGGTGGCGGGCTGAAACTGGGTATATATATGAATAAGTATCTGCTCGACAGACGGGCAGCACCTTATATCAAAGGCGGGTTGTCATTTGCCAAGAATTTCGGGGACTTAAACGAAAATAATGACGATTTTTATATTACAATCGCAGGAGGGGTCGGGGTTTCGTTCTTTGTTACAAAAGAGTTTTCAATCGGAGGCGAGGCGCTTCTTGCAATTCCGGTATCTCCGACAGTCAAGATAGGGACAACGACTACACAGCTCTTTGCAACGTTCTACTTTTAATCGGGAGAATCCTCAATGAGAGAAAAATTATTATTATTATTACTGCTGCCGGTTTACTTCGCAATATCCTGCGGGAATAGCCCGAAAGAGTATAAGTTTATCTACCTGAATTATCAGAATCAGGAGATGCTTTATGTTTTTAGGGGTTCAGAGGAGGATCTGTGTTTTAATGAAGAGATTTCAATCTGCCAGAATAAATATTCAATTTCAGATTCAACGGGCAGTATAAAGTGTGATAAAAACGGGTGCAGAGGCAGTGTCTCTATGCAATATTTTTATCTTGCAGATAACAACATAGTAATCGGAATCAGCTATGAAGATTATGTAAGGAGCATTATCGCTTCAAATAATGATGGTCAGAAAGTTGTATATCAGACCAATATTGATGTTACTCCGCGGTACAGAACAGGTGAATATATCTCTTCGACTCAGTATTCAGGCTATTGTGATGCAAAATTCTTCATTGAATTTATTTATGGTCTATTGCCAAAGGGGAAGAGTGTGGATATCTCAGTTGATATGAATAGTCTTGCGATGAATCCGGATGTCTGTAAATTTTCTTTATTGTTTAATTGCCTCGTAAATATCGGAATTGATCTCAAAAACGGAACCGATGAGCTGTATCCGGCTGATGCCCTGAGTAAGGTAAGCTCCTGCATTTTCCTTGTTTACAGTCAGGACGAATTGAGACTCAATGGTGAAAAAATGTTTGAAGGGAATTAGTATTAATATTTATCAAGTTTGAGCCAGAAACTGTTTATCCGGGTAAAAGGGTAGAGATTAAAGTAGTAATTGATGGGTACTACTCCGTTTTTTGTCTCATCTGCGATTATGTTCTCCTTGCCTGCAAAGTCCTCAGGGAGCCTCCTTTTCGGGACTATGACATCCGGAGGCTCAGGACAGTTATGGCAGGGACCAAGCAGCGGGACAAAGAGTGTCATTCCGGCTCTGATATTATTTGATTTTAGGTGATTTGCACGTTTGATAAGGGTGACTGAACTATTGTATTTCATCGCGATCTTTCCGATACATTCTCCCTTCTTTACTTTGTGGATGGCAATTCGTTCTTCCTCCTTGGCTTTATCCAGTATCGGATGAATACGCTTGCCTAATTCCTGCGCGCGGGGGCTGTAAAACCTGATATGAAAGTGTCCGCGGTGTCTGCGTGCGTGCTTTATAAGTGCGTGCTCGCCTGATTTGAATACAGAATTGAGCCAGTCCTCATTCTCGCCAGTGCTCTTTGCATATTCATAGAGCTGCTTCTGGATCCTTCTGTCGACGAGAATCACCTGTACATCGGTCTTTGTAATGATTGCTTTGATAAACTCCCAGTTTTTGGCTACATCAAAGGTCTTTGCCTTGGGATTCTTGCTGTCGTAGATATAGTAAAATCCTATGTCGACGTCCCTGCCGTTCTGATGACTCTTGTGAGGTCTTATGTATCCTCCCTTTTCAGCGCTCAGGTCGTTGATGCGGAGGGGCGGTGCGTCGGGAAATTTCTCCTTTACTGTCTTTGCCGCAGTTATCAGATAATCGACAACCTCCTGAGTGCCGTATGATTTCGGGGGATTTACCACGACCCACGCATCACCCTCAGGAAATCTGACTCCGTTGATAAGTCTTCCTAAGTTTGCAAAACCGACCGAGATTGAACCAAGTGCCTTCGGGTTTTCAGCAAATAATTTTTTGAGTGTCTCATCTGATATGTCTGTACTGTAGAGATACTTATCCGTATGAACCGACGGCTCTATTGTCTCCTCTTCCCCTTCTTCTTCCTCGTCAGTATCTTCCGATTCTTCCGTCTCTTCCGGATTGATTGAGTCGACCTTGTTTTCTGCTACAGCTTCATTGCTTAAATTCTGGTGACCGGCATTTATATCTTCTGCCTGAAGGTGATACCCTGAAAGCAGCAGTAACGAACCTGCCAGAATGGCAACAACCGGCAGAAGGGTATTTCTTATGTCTCTTGATAATTCCTTAAACATTACAGCCGGACATCCTGCATCATATGAAACAGTAAAAATACCTGAATATTTGAGTTCTGTCTATCTAAATTTTTCATAATCTTTCTGCCTTAGTGTTCTTTGGATTTAAGAGCCTTATTCTTGTTTGCCATCATACAGCAGTCTTTGTCATTGAGTCTGCAGCATTTTTCATAGTATTCACTCTCGCAGCCGTATTTCAGTTTTGTGCAGCAGACCCCAGCAGCCTTGCAGGCATTCCGGTCATTCAGTTCACAACCCTTTTTGGCAAAATCGAATGCCTCTTTATACTCCCCGTCGGAGATATAGAGAGCGGACAGGGCACCGCAGGACATCGACGAACCGCCGTCACAGCCCTTCTTTGCCCAGATGATTGATTCACCTTTCAGATTCTTATTCAGGTAATATGCGGAGACCGTCGAGCAGGCATCATAGACGCTGTTTTCGCAGGCAATCTTTGCGGGCTTTAAGGACTCTTCTGTCTTCCCGAGTTCAAAAAGGCAGTCCGAGAGAACGGCACAGGCAACGGGCTGCTTCTCTGTACATCTCTTTCCGAGCAGTTCTGCACACTCATTATATTTTTGAGTAAATGATGCTATTGTTGCACCGGCGATACATACATCCACTGCTTTGTCACTGCAGTACTTTTTTGCCAGTAAGAATGCCTCGCCGGTCTTCCCTTTGTTATATAATGTTTTTATCTGCTCTGCACATTTGCCAATATCTCCCTTTTCACAGAGAGAGAGTGCATCCGTATCCTTTTGGTTTATTTGGTCTGCCGGCATAATTGCAATCAAGACAAGAAAAATATGTATCATCTTCGGCTCCCGGGTGAAAAAAATCTCTTAAGGCTGAAAAAGAGAAATACGATTGCTATCAGCTGTTCTATTCCGAACTGCTTGAAGAGTGAAAGAAATATTGCTTTTATGATATATGGATTATCCGTCTTCTTCCCGATGAAGTTTTCGTTGAGGAGTATCGCTATATCCTTAAGGGGTGTAATGACAAAGACCAGAAGTATCGGTATAAACAACTGAATTCCGTAGTCTGTCCTTGAAAACAACTGATAGAAAAGGATGACGTTGAGTGCAGTGAAAGCAAGATAATATATATCGTTGATAATAACGGCAAGGGAGGAGAGTCTCAGATCACAGATGATTTTTCTGAGATGATTTATCAGAAAACTCAGAAATATTCCGCCCTTTTCGGCAGAGGTGCCGGCCTCGGGCACGTATTTCAGTCTGAGCCCTTCATTTATCATCCGCCTTATGAATCCGGGGAGCGATTCTTTACCCTTCATTCCCCTTTTGTCTGTGATGAATTTCTTCTTCAGAAGTATTGCAAAATCAGAGGGGATGGAGATAGAAAGGAGGTTGGAATATGAGTAGATGCTTCTGATATAGTATTGTGAAACCTTCATCCCTTCGCCTGAGGCAGATGAACATACCGACCCGAAGTTTATCATTTCGTTTGAAATGACAGGAGGTTCGAGAAGCAGCAGAAGTTCTCTGGAAGGGATATATTCGTCCGAAAGGAGGCATATGAACGGATATGAGGAGACGTCGACAGCGGTATTGATAACCATTGCTGTATCACCGGAGTCAGTCAGAATTACGGTAAGTTTCCTGTCTCTGGTACTTCTGTAGCTGCCCTGTACAGAGGCTGATTTTAATATCATCCTGTAAACGGCATCGAGTTTTACGAGCGAAAAATCGGATATCAGTCTGTTCAGATATGGACAATCCTTTCTGAGGGCTACAATGACCTGAAACATAGGGTGATTTATATCGAGGGCAGATTCCGCAATCTTTTTCAGGGTTTCGTATTTTTCGACCGGAGGGATGATTATGCTTACGGGGATTTTTACATTTGAGAGAAGTAGTTTCTCTGCCTCGCTTTCGAATATCTCCCTCGAGGATTCAAAGATGCTCGCTACAGCGCCAATGAGAGCCCGGACGACATAGTAGAGTGCCGAAGCAAGTATTACAAGCGAGGAGAGCAGAAGAACCGTAGTCATACCCGCATCTCCTCATTCAGAAAACCGTATCTGGAGAGGTCGAGGATGTATTTTGATATATCCGATTTGAACCCTGATTTTGACCCGGCAAATTCGGCAAGCATTTCCAGTCCCTTCTCCCCGAACGAAGCTATGGAAACAGCCGAGTTATATCTGACGAACCAGTTTTTGTCATCGAGACCTTTGATAAGGAAAGGTAGCGCCTTTTCATCCTTAATCATACCGAGTGATTTTGTCAGTTGTGATTTAAGCTCCCATTTGTCCGAATTCATTATTGTCTCGGCAAACCCAATAATTTTATCAATACTGTCGATTTTGTATATCGATTTTACAATGGATATCTGGGTCTCAAAGTCATATTCATTAAAATTATTGGTAAGGTCCCATAGTGCCTGCTCCCTGTCTGTATCAAAGAGCAGCGGTGCAATGTATCTTTTTACACGGGCCGGGCTGCTGTTGAATATCTTCATTACTTCATCATAGGGGATTTTTTCGATTCTCATAAGAAGCGGTATTATTCTCTCATTTACCCAGTCAGGTAGGGTCTCCATACACTTTATTATTTCACTGATATTTTCTTTCAGATTCAGTACAGATATTGCCTTGATTACCGAGACCCTGACAGAGAGATTTCTGTCTTTCAGGATCAAGCAGGCTGAATTTTTTAATATTTCGGATTTTGTTATTGTCAGTGATGTGACTGCACTGAGACGGTGATACCATTTCCGGGAGCGGAGCAACTTCTCGTCATATCTGTCGAAACCCAAATCCTTGTATAGTTCAATGAGCCCCTTGCGGGCGTCGCCGCCAACTGACATTATTTTGTTTATGATTATTATCCTCAAAATTTTCCTAATAAATGGTGCGGTCCGAAACAGGGGAGATGTCTTGTCTACTTTACCGAGTGCGGCCTCCATAATATAATACTCATATTTTTCAAGCACGTATTGTTTCAGAAGGCGGGAGAACATATTCTTCAGGTAAAAAAGAAAGAGGATAAATATCAGAGTAATCTGAAGAATTATGCAACCGATACAGATTTTCAGTACAAAGGCATCATTAATATATTCTGTCATAAAAGAAGGCATAATGGATATATAAACATTTAGCTGAAATTTGGCAATAAATAAATTCGGCTTTTATAATTAAAAAGACCTGTGAAATGAAACTGATTCTCTACTTTTTCTCTGTTTTGAGCACCTTATAATAGCAGTAAACGAAAATGCCTGTGATGAGGGTCCAGCTCGATATCATAATAATAAGTCCGTATATGTTAAGCTTCATTTGCCTCCTCCTTCTTTCTAAATGGAATTTTAATTAGGACAGCAACAAAGAGGAAGAAAGATATAAGGGAGATTCTCGCAAGCCAGATATAGGGAATCTTTTCTTCCTCAATCCCTTTCAGCAGAATCTCTGATTTGTCAGATGAGAGGTCCTGATAGAGCCAGCCCGAAAGTAAAATAATCAGATACAAAGGCACTATGTATTTTATGACGTAATAGAATATTCTGGGTATCCTGATATCTGCGTTGCCGGTCAGTTCTTCCCACATCTTCTCACCTCCGTAAATCCATGCATAGACGATAACCTCGATTAGTGCAAAAACGACAAGTGCGACGGTCCCTATCCAGAAGTCATACTGGTCGAGATAGCCGAACTTTATGAAAAGGGCATTCGGAAGTCCGAATAGAAAGAGTATTATTCCTGTAAGCAGGACGGCCTTTGTGCGGTTCAGACCGAATTTTTCCCGCAGAAACGCTATAAATGGAGAGGTAAGTGCGACACTGCTTGTAAGCCCTGCAAAGAAGAGCAGCAGAAACCATATCGCCCCGAATAATGCCCCGAGGGGTATTTTTGTAAAGATTATGGGCATAGCCACGAAACCTATGTCGAAACTCCCTTTCTGTGCGATCAGCATCGTGGTCTGAATCCCGAAATATGCTACGGCTACCGGTATGGCTATTGAACCACCGAGTACTACTTCACAGAATTCATTTGTCGAGGCTGTGGTAAGTCCTGTCAGTGCCACGTCCTGTTTTTCCGGTGCATAGGAGGCATAGGTCTGAACTGTACCCTGACCGATTGAGAGTGTGTAGAATATCTGCCCTGCCGCTGCAAGCCAGACCGAGAAGAAGGCGAGTTTCGAAAAGTCGGGATTGTAGAGCCATGCAAGTCCCGATTGAACCGAATTTTCCGGAACGCTTGGGTCCGGAGTTCCGAGTGTAAAGACCCTTATCACGAGAATGATTGCAAAGAGAATCAGAAGTGGCATAGCAATATATGCGAGTTTTTCTATCCCCTGTGAAACACCCCTGTAGAGGATATAAACATTTATAGCCACAATGATTATCCAGCCAAGAAGCATAGTGAGGTCTGATGAGAAGAATTCCCCGCTCTCGACTCCCTGAAACTGATATAGAAAATTGCGCATATTCTCTATTGAGCCGACATTCATAAAAGAACCTTTGATAGAGAAGAATGTATACATCAGTGTCCACGACTCAATCACCATATAATAAACGACAAACATCATTGTAAGGGATACTCCGATCGAACCCAGATATTTTGAGATGGGATTCTTCCACAGGACTTCAAATATAGATATAGTTGTATGTCTCTTCTCTCTGGCTCCGATCTTCCCCATACTCCATTCGAGCCACATAAGTGGAACGCCCATAAGGATAAGTGCTATGAAGTACGGTATTATGAATGCGCCGCCCCCGTTCTTTGCGGCCTGTGCAGGGAATCTTAAAAAATTCCCCATACCGACGGCATTTCCGGCCATTGCAAGAATCAGTCCTATTCTGGTCGCCCAGAGCTCTCTTTGGGACATAGATATCTCCTTTTGGTCAAATCATCTTCTATATGATAATTGGGTCAATTTCAATAAATAAAAGTCAAATCTGTTTGACAAAATCCGATTACATTGTAATATCAATAGTTGTGGGATTGTCCAGCGTTTAATTTAATCCCTTATAAGATTAATTAAATTTGGTGGACATATTTTACAAGTAAAAAGTACTCAGGAGGATTTATGAGAAATTGTGTGTGTTTTTGTTTATTCTTTCTTTTACTGGCGATGAATGTATATGCTGCTTCGGTTGATGATGGATTTAACGCATATCTTGGTTCAGGTTCGGTATTCAGCATCTCCGTTCAGATTGATGGAAAGATAGTAATTGGAGGTTCATTTCAGAATGTAAACGGTCTTACGAGGAAGTATGTGGCACGTCTTAATACTGACGGGACTCTGGATACCACCTTTGACCCGTCTGCTGATAATTTTGTAAGGGCAATTGCTGTTCAATCCGACAAGAAGATATTGATCGGCGGTGATTTTACGACTGTCGGAGGGGTTTCGAGAAAGTATCTTGCAAGGCTCAATTCAGACGGCACGCTTGACACAGCATTTAATCCGGTAATCGATAAGGATGTTCAGGCTATATATATCCAGACCGGAGGGAAGATATTAATCGGCGGTAATTTCTCTAACGTAAACGGTATAACCAGAGTAAGGATTGCCAGACTCAATTCTGACGGTTCACTCGATACCACATTCAATCCTCCGAATGTCGGCAATACTGTATATGCAATCGGTCAGCAGTCTGACGGTAAGATTATTATATGCGGAAGTTTCACATCCATAAACGGTATTTCATACAGCAGAATAGCAAGGCTCAATACTGACGGGACCCTCGATAACAATTTCAAACCTGCAGTTTATGGCGACATATATACCGCTCAGGTTCAGGTGGATGATAAGATTGTCATAGGAGGTAGTTTTACAGGTGTTGGAAATTTTTCAACAGGTCGGGTTGCCAGAATAAATGCCAATGGCTCCATAGATGACAGTTTCCTGCCGGCAGTTGATAATTCCGTTTATGCATTGAGTCTTCTTTCTGATGGCAGGATACTCATAGGCGGGACATTTGGCAAAGTAGGTCAGACGGCTGCATCTCGGTTTGCAATGTTGACTCCGTCAGGTAGTTATGACAACAGTTTTCCTGTTAGTGCGAGCAGCAATGTCTTTGCATTCGGAGTACAGAGAGATGGTAAGATTATAGTAGGTGGTGATTTTACCAATATAAACGGTGTAACGAAGCAGAAGGTAGCAAGACTGTATTCCGACGGGACACTGGAAACGGGCTTTAACCCAAGTCCGAATAATACTGTTAGTGCTATATCTGTCAGAACCGATGATAAGATTGTAATCGGAGGGGCTTTTACATATATTGGAAGTAACATCAGCACCAAACTGGCAATACTGAATCCGAACGGCACATTGCATACTGCGCCCAGTGTAATCATAAATGATTCGATTTATACTCTTGCTTTTGACAGAGACTATTATCTCTACCTTGGTGGTTTGTTTACAAATGTGGGTGGTGCCTCAAATCAGTATCTTGCCCGTTATAAACCAGACGGCAGTCTGGACCTCAATTTCAAGCCATCCCCCAATAACGAAGTATTAGCAATAGCCATAACCAAAGAAAATTATATAATAGTTGGTGGTGATTTTACTGAGATAAAGGGCGAGGCTCTCTCAAGATATGCGATTCTGTTACAGGATGGTTCTCTGTATCCTCTCGCGTTCAAGCCTAATCCGAATGGCAGGGTAAATTCAATAGCAGTTCAGCCGGACAATAAGGTGCTTTTGGGTGGTGAATTTACTCAGATAGGTAACAATTCAATTTCAAGGCTGGCAAGAGTAAATTTCAATGGTTCGGTTGATACAGGTTTCAAGCCTAATCCGAATGGCAGTATTTTATCGATTGCTCTTCAGAGTGACGGAAAGATACTGGTGGCAGGTTACTTTACGAATATCGGTGGCTCGAATATCAGATATCTTGCGAGATTAAACAGCGACGGAAGTGTGGATACATCATTCAATCCTAACCCTGATGGTAATGTGATTGCTGTTTCCGTTCAGGAAAATGAGGATATAATTGTTGGCGGGGAGTTCACCAACATAGGCGGGCAGCCAGTTAAAAATCTTGCCAGATTAAACAAGAGCGGAGGAGTTATCGGGTCATTTAGTCTGGATATTAACAACACTGTACACGGTATACTCATTCAGCCGGATGGCAAGATACTTATTGATGGTCTTTTCAGTGTAATAGATACAGTCCCGATTAAGTATTTAGCCAGAATCAATAACGACGTATATGCTGTTCAGGGTATTGTACTTTCATCAAATCAGGATACAATAAAATGGACGAGGGGCGGTTCGAAGCCGAAAATGGAATATGTGGTTGTTGAAGATTCTCCTGATATGACAAACTGGACATCTATAGGATTTGCAAGCAGGATTTCATCGGGATGGGAATTTAATACCGGTAAACTCCCTGTTAATAAGACAGGTTATATAAAATTCAAGGGATTTGTCAAAGGAGCAAATCGCAACGCATCTTCTTACATAGAAGAGTTTATTTATCAGTATTTTTTGAAAGGATATAAGCTGAATATTGCAATTAACGGAAACGGCAAGGTCTCTTATAATGTCTCCGGTAATATTGATTATATTAATTGTCCTACTGTCTGCTCATACGATTTTCTCCCTGCTGCGAGCATAGAACTTAGGAGTTTTCCGGGTATCGGTTCGTCTTTTGACGGATGGGGCGGGGACTGTGCCTCCTGTCAGAAGAATTACAGCTGTAATATAACTATGAATTCGGACATAAATTGTATCGCTAACTTCTTACTGGATAAGTTTTCGGTAACAGCAACCGCAAAGGGTGACGGAAGCGGTAGTATCAGTTCTGACCCGCAGGGTATCTCTTTTGCTTACCCGTTCTTATCTTCAGGTTCGGCAGATTTTGATTATGGTTCAAATGTAGTTCTCTCTGCCACATCAGACGAAGGTTCAACTGTAAAGTGGTCGGTGTGTGATGGTGTATCGACAGGAAATGATACCAGTATAGCGGTCTGCAGTTTTGAAAATCTGAACAGTGCAAAGTCAGCAGAGGCTACATTTACTCTCAACAAATATGCAATCTCGACATCGGTTGATCCTGTAGAGGGAGGGAATGTCAGCTGTGACCCGAATCCCGTACCTCACAATTCAAAATCAGTCTGCACTATTACTCCGGCAGAAGGATACTATGTAAGTGATATGGCGGGAAGCTGTGTTGGTTCTATGACAGGAAATATCTACGAGGTTGGACCTGTCAAGTCTGATTGCAGCGTTGATGTAATATTTTCAAATCTGTATGGTATGTCCATCTCTCTTTCAGGAAGCGGGAGCGGAACAGTTGTGAGTGAACCATCTGGTATTGATTGCGGAAGTGATTGTAGTGAGAAATATGTTTATAATACCAAAGTTATTCTTACTGCAAAGCCGGGTTTAAATTCAGTATTTGTGGGATGGGAAGGTGATTGTCTGGATTGTCACTCTGAAACTACCTGCGAACTGAAAATGAATAAAAATATGAGCTGTAATGCAGTCTTTGAAGTAAATCAGTTACCGGATGCGGGGACAGAAGACACAACGGATACCGGTATCGATGCCTCGACTGATATTGTAGCAGACACTTCTCTTACTGATGTAAAGTCTGACGTTTCTCTTTCTGATGCCGGCAGGGACGGAAGTATAATAATCGATAAGCCGGACGGGAATACAACACAGATGCCCGGAGATGCAGAATCTTCAGGTTGTGGTTGCAGTATTCTGGAATGAATCAAAAAATAAAACGGAGAGGCAGGGATTCGAACCCTGGATACGGACTTTCGACCGTATAACGGTTTAGCAAACCGCCGCCTTCGGCCACTCGGCCACCTCTCCATTCTGGCGGAGAGAGAGAGATTCGAACTCTCGAGGGCGACTAAGCGCCCTGCCGGTTTTCAAGACCGGTGCTTTCGACCACTCAGCCATCTCTCCTCAAAAAGGAAACACATATTAAATTATTTTAGTAATATTTCAAGTAAAAAATAAAGGGCCTTCCCCCCATGAGAGACCCTTTATCAGAAACCTGCTTTCTTATCTTCGTCCGTCTTCTCCTTCGATATCTCTTCTTTTAATGCATCGATGAAAAAGTCAGTATCTGCTCTTTTGCCTTTCAGAATCTCGATTCCTGCCTTGAGCCATACATTTTTCAGGTGTCCTCCGTTGAATCTGAGTTCCGCAACAGATGAAAGATCTATGTCGTTTTGATATTTTTCCGGTATGGTCTTTTTGAGAAGACGGATTCTGCTCTCATAGTCGGGGTTTTCAAATCTGAGGAAGAACTGAATCCTTCTGTTGAGAGCCTTATCCCTGATATTTTCATAATTGGTTGCAAGAATCAGAACTCCGTTATAGTTTTCAACCTCTTTTAGGAATGTGTTTGCAAAGGAGAATTCGAATGAGCGGCTGAGATTATCCCTGCTCATAATCAGCGAATCACACTCGTCGAAGAAGAGAATTGCATTCCTTTTTTCCGCTGTCTCGAAATATCTTCTGATGTTTTTCTCAGTATCTCCCACATATTTGTTGTAGAGCTGACTAAGTCTTACATATATCAGGGGCATACCGGTCTCACCGGCGATTACACGTGCAGACAAGGTCTTACCGGTCCCGGGCGGTCCGTAAAAAAGTATTTTTATGCCCTTGCCGTAGTTAAATCTGTTCTCTATTATTTCACTGTAGAGTCGCTCCTTGTTCTTTATTGCAAATAGAATATTTTTCAGGTCTCTCTCTTCGCCCGGGTTCAGGATAATATCCGGTAATCTTTCAGGGATATTGTTTTCTATATAGACAGAATCATTCTCTTCGCTGTTTTCATCAGATATTCTGCTCTTGTCTGCCTCGATTGCACATAATACGATCTTCCTTGATTCCTCAAGGATATTCTCATTTAAGGACACGGATTCTTTTGTGGCTTTCTGGTTTGCTACTTTTGCAATAAGTTCGATTTCACCAAGTCTCGTAAGCGGATTTTTGAAGAAGGTATCCCGTTCGACATTATACCCGCCTAACAGATGACTCAGATAAGCTGCCGCAGCCCTGTTGTCAAGACCGTCGAGTCTGAATACGTGCATATTATGTTTTAAGATATCGGTTTGTAAAAAGTCTGAAGATATATCATGTTTTACCTGAATCAGTATTGGAAGATTATACGGGGTTTTTTCATAATCCTTATTGCCCGAAAAGAACTGTATGAGACTTCTCAGGTCAGAACCGGAGCTGATATATAGTTTCAGAAGAGAATTACCGAGGAATGCAAGTCTGAAAATCCGGTTTTCGATATTTAAGGCCGTTCTTCTTTTCTTCCTTCTTCCTTCTATATGGAAGAAGAATGAGAGGCTTTCATCCTCGCATAATTTGTATGTCAGAATTCCCGTTTTGAGCTCAAAAGCAATGAGTTTTGCTGTAACTGATGCAAGTGCTTCATCTTCGCCGTACAGGATAATTTTCGGGGGCTCAATATCTTTATTCTTTGTATCTGTTATTCTTTTGTAGTCCGTAATACACCCGAGTATTTTCTGAATGAGCGGATCTTCTGTCAGTATATGGTATTTTGATGCAGTCTTTCTGATTGTGTCCGCTTTGATCTGAAGAATCTCTTCGTCATCAAAATCATCTTCATCAGGAGCGGCGTTGAATATACTGCACAATTCTCTTGATAACTTAATATAGGTCTCACTTCCTCCGAGTCTTATTTTCGAAAAGAACTTTTTTTCTATTAATCCGTATTCCTCCAACCTGCCGATATAGATATCGTAATTTTCCGGATTTCTTACTCCGATAACAGACAATAAGTCTCTGAGATTGATGTAATCATCGCCGGAGATCAGTTCCAGAGGGTCTATCCTGTTTTTTCTCCTGTCTGATTCCCTGATTTTGTCGCAATACCTTGATATGAAGAAGCGATGATTGCTGAGGGCAGTTTCGATCAGTAGCACGGCCAGAAGCAGAAATTCCTCGAAAGAGAGATGAATCTTCTTTAAGAGTTCAGTAATCACGGAGTTGCTGATACACTTTTTGCCATCTATGATAGCGGAAATCATATCCCTTTGCCTGAGCAGCAGATCTGTCTGGTCCTTTGCTTCTTCATTTTCAGATTCTTCGCTTACTAATTTGTGAAACAGAAATAAATAATTATCGACGAGCCTCAAAAGTGAGATATCATCCTTTACTTCTATGTTTTCATCTGCTGTGTATTCGAATTCGGTTTCATTTGTGTCGATACTGTGAAATTTTCTTATTCGTCTGTTCTTCATAACTAAATACCTCCCTTGTCAGGAAATTAATAATATTAAGCTTTTTACGCTCTCGAGAAGACTCCTGAAACACCTGAAACAAAGGTTGTGGTCCTTTCTGAATCTGACTTTATGGTTGGAAGAATAGAGAGCCTTCTTTGAGCCACACATAACGCATAACTTCTTTTTGGTCGGTTTATTACTCATAAAAATCTCCTTCCTGATAATACAAAAAGTGAAACAATTTGCTTTTTGTTCTGAACGGTTTTAATGTAGAGTGCATCGGATAAAAATACCTCCCTAATGTATATACACTTTTGCCACCACATACATATCTTGCGTTACAATACCATACAATATATAACAAATTGACCATCTCTGATTTATTTTCAGATCTTGGAGCGAAATTATGTGGCATATGATAGCTGTTATTTTTTTGCTTATTATTTCTTGTACTTATCAAGTGTTTATTTTTTGTTGGTGTTATAGTTATCTTATTGAAATTACGTACAAATATATGAGACGTTGAAATTCTTGGCAGCTTATGTCTGCCTGGCACCGGATGATATACCTGCGTCTTTCTGCCTGGCACCGGATATTTTGGTTTGGGATTTAGGGTGCTTAAGGTTGATATGGCGTTATATTGCAATGTATGGCAAATTTTGTTGCTGTAATGTTTATTTATCCGGCAGGCCATTAATCTTCCCTCCTGCCTATATTATCTCATAAAGGAGTGCACAAATTGTGTACGGTTTTTATTTTTACTAATTTTTTCGGTTATGGTATTAGTAGATTCTATGGAAAATGGAGATAGCGAAAGAAAAGTCTTAATGGAAAGAAGGACGCCTTCTGACAGAAAGGTCTATTTTTTACTATACCTGATATATCGCTCAGGTAAAATCTCACAGGATTCATTACTGGAGATACTGGGAGTAACAAAAAGAGTTCTGAAAAAATACAAGAATGAACTCAACAAGGTTTTAGAGGAGTTTTCAAAGAACGAGTTGGGTTATGAGGATTCGTATTTGGAAATAGTTGATGAGAAGAGTGATGGTAAGAGCTACTTCTTCCTTTCGGGTTTTCACGAGGGTAATCTTGATGAGAATATTCAGAAGGTTATCTCTGCCTTTTCGGCAAAAAATTTCCTCGAATCATTAAATATCACTTACATAAAGGAAAATATAAAAGAAATATTCGACAAACTTATAGCAAGTCTTAAGTATAAATCATACTACAAAACATTTCTGAACAATCTGGATAGAATTTTCTGCTACCATCCTTATGCCCCCAAGGATTACAAAGCCAGAGAGGATATCGTAAATACGATACTGAATGCCATTGTCAATCAGAAAGTATTGAAATGTCAGTATTCCCCTTTGATTGAATCCGGGAATAAGAGTAAAAATGATTTTTTATTGAAGCCGTATTCGATTGTCTTTCACCTAAACGCACTCTATCTGATAGGAGAGGATGAGCATCACAAGATAAAGACCTATGCAGTTGACAGATTTGTTTGTGTAAGAATGACATCCGAAAAATTCCATTATCCCGAGGTTGCAAAATATAATCCTAAGAATTATCTGAACGACTTCATCGGTATAATAGGCGATGGTGAACGCGCAACTTATGAATTGATTTTTTCCGATAACAAGCCTTTGCAGAAGAGCCTGATGGAGAGAAGGTGGTTTGCCAATCAGTCATTCGAGAAACTTTCGGACGGCAGACTTAAAATGTGCTTTACTACCTGTAATTCGATTGAGGTACAGAGATGGATTCAGAGCTTCGGAGAAGACGTAGAAGTTATCAGACCGAAACAGAAAGAATCCTAATCTATGAAAGCACACGAACAACCTGACGAGTTGTCGGCCGATGTCTCCTCTGTCTTGTCGTTTGATTCATTGTCCAGCCTGATAATATCTTTCTGTAATGCGTCATTCAGATTAGTATCATTTATTCCCGTATCCTGATATGTGTCGGATATGATTACTGCATCAGTTTGATTTGTGTCTGCAGAACTATCCGTAATTATGTCGGCCGGTGTCGTATCCTCTCCTGAATCTGTAATCTGAGTATCATTTGAGGTGTCCGTAATCTGAGTCGTGTCATCAGTTGTATCGGAGGTATTTATATCTGCAGTGGCATCGGAATTGCTTATATCTTTTAGCTCCTCTGCATCCACTCCTGCGTCAGTGATATTCTGATGACACCTGAAATCAGAACCACAATACTCGCCGGATTTGCAGTTTCCGCATTTTCCTCCGCATCCGTCGTCGCCGCATTCCTTATCTGTACAGTTTGGTATGCATCCCGACTGACAGATTCCGTTTATGCAACTCTCTCCGCTGTTGCATTTGACCTGCTTGATCTCGTTGCATCCGTCATTATCAGTATCACCGGCGCATACCCATTGCGTAAAGGAATCAAAGCAACCCTTTTCTCCTGTCTTACATTCATCTATACACTGAACACACTGAAAATCAGATATACAGTCATAATACGCCTTCTGGCTGTTGTATTCACAGTTCTGCTCACAGGGATAGCCGTTCGGAACCATATTGCAGGGGGAGGAGCAGTCATAGAAGCTGGGTACATTATTTTCACACCATATAACTGTGTCGCCGTCACACTCACCTTTTGTTGTTATGCTGCCGCATCCCGTCGGATTGCAGTTAACCGAATTTCCGCACAGAGGCTGAGGGTCGTTCTGGAATTTTACCAGTTCAAAGTCCGGTACAGTCATTGTGATACAATGGATTGCCCCGCCGTCCGGGATAATCTCCTCTGAATCGATGGGTATTATTGTCCAGCCGCTTCCGAGTGCCGTCTTATAGGCGTTAAGGGCCTCTGTTTCATAGGTTTTGTGCTGTGAATATACCGGAACCAGAGCCATATTATTTACAAACAATGAGTTCGTATATGTCCTCCATACGCCGTCTGAATTGTCTGGCATAGGGATTCTTACGATTCTGAGCGGTTTTCCGTCAACTGTTGTGGTCTTCAGAAGCGTGCTGTAGTTTTCTTCCAGAATGTCATAATTTATACAGTCCTGTGAGTACTTATACTGGCCGAGAAGTATCGTATCTTCGGATGTAAATTTGGTAAACATATCTATATGTGTTGTCCCTTCTCCGGCGAGCGGTTTTAAAAAGACCGTCTTCTTACACCCCATATAATCAGCGAATATTTTCTGAATATCTGCATCTCTTAACGGCAGGTTTTCCCATACAGAACCTTTCGTAGTCATACAGAGTCCTTTCCCGTTAGTCATAAAGTTGCCACCTTCGAAGTCCATAGAGGGTCTGAATACATTGAGCGAGAGCAGATTTCCGAGTTCGGTAGGAATCTTGTCGTCATAGTATCTGTCTGAATAATACCTGAAATCCACAATCCCGTATTTTCCATCTTTAGATACAATCGGATTCGGTCCGCTGTCTCTCGTCCAGACTGAATCGACACCGGTATTTACGAATACAACATTGCTGTTTATCTTGGTATCCGGAATTCCCCAGCTCTTAAGTCTGCTGATTATTGAACTTTTCATTGAGGCTGTATCGTAGAAGAAATATATCTTTACGCTGTCGATCACTGAGGAGACGATACCTCTGAAGACCTTGTCGTAGTATCCCGGAAAGTATGTAAGGATTATTATAGACGCCGGTTCGAATTCGGCAACGGCCCTTACTTCCGCTGATGGCGGCTGGGTAATTCTGTACAGGGTGATATTACTTGTTCTGTAATCATACAGCCTGATGCCGGATTTCATCTTTTCGGAAGGTGTTTTATAAGCCGGCAGTTTTGGTGGTGGTGTGTAATTAATATCCTCCGCAAACAGACCTGTTGCAATGAATATTGCAATAAAAAACGTTATAAATGCCTTTTTCATTTTATTCTCCTCCGTAGTAGCGGGGGAGTTACACCCGCTTGCCGGATTTGTCCAATTTCTGTTTCCGGGGTATTCTGTATTATGCAATAAATGTCAGACCACTGTTCTTGCTCCCGCCCAATTATTTATTGACAATTAAGCGTTTTTTTTCTATTCAGAGCCTAATTTATGCTTCAAAGGAGCGGATAATGAATTACACAGAGTATTTTCAACTGACACAGGAGCCGTTTTCGAACGCGCCTATCAATAGTTTTTATTTCAACAGCCCGACACACTCACGGGCACTGAATAAGCTGATATTCTCTATTAGCAATATGAAAGGGCTTGCAGTCCTTGTCGGCGATATCGGGACCGGTAAGACCACGCTTGCGAGAAAACTGCTCGAACATCTGCCCGAAGAGGAGTACGAGGCAGCCCTTCTGGTCATAATTCACAGTAATATCAACCCCAACTGGATACTCAAACGGATTGCAATTCAGATGGGAGTCGAATCTCCGGCCGATGAAAAGGCAACTCTTATGACACAGATTTATCAGCGACTTGTGGAGATTTATGAGGAAGGCAGGAAGGCCGTGGTTCTGATTGATGAGGCACAGATGCTCTCTTCCAAGGAGGTAATGGAAGAACTCAGAGGGCTTCTGAATCTGGAAATTCCGGGCAAGAAACTGCTCAATTTTGCATTTTTCGGGATGAAGGAACTCGACAATGTAATGGAACTCGACCCGCCGCTCAAACAGAGGGTTTCCACAAGGATTCTGCTCGAACCACTGGATGAAGAGTCGACCGAGGGGTATATCAGACACAGACTCAGACTCTCCGGTGCAAAGAGGATGCTCTTTACGAATGAGGCCCTAAAGGCGGTTTACAAGTATTCGGGCGGGATTCCGAGGCTCATCAATACGATCTGTGACAACGCGCTCTTTGAGGCATATATTGCCAAACTCAATATTGTGGACGACAGGACTGTCGAAATAATAGCCAAGGACCTTGCGCTTGATAAACCAAAGGCACCTTCGATAAGCGAAGCGGAGACGCCGTCTCAGGTTGACAGGACACTATCTGCGATCGATAAGGAACTCGAGAAACTAAAATAATAAAATTTTTTCAAAGACCGATTTTTGAAAAAGGAGAATGTATGCTGGATCTAAAAAAAGTCTGTTCAAATATTGAGGTTGTACAGGAATCTCTTAAGAAGAGAGGTCAGGATATAGATATTTCAGAGCTTATATCTCTGTCGGAGAAGAGGAGGGAGCTGATTGTAAAGATTCAGGGTGCCCGTACAGAACTCAACCGTATCAACGATGAGATTAAGATTGCTGTCTCCAAAAAGGATAATTCACTCCTTGAGAGCAGAAGGTCGGAGCTCAAGAATTTCTCCCAGAACATAAAGGATATGGAGAAGGAGCTGGACAAGATCGAGACAGAAATAAGTAATCATCTGATGTATATACCGAATATCCCTCATTTCTCTGTCCCTTTAGGAAAAAGTTCGGAGGATAATCAGGAGATAAAAAGATGGGGGAAGAAGCCGGAGTTTTCCTTCGAACCGAAAAATCACTGGGATATCGGCGAAAGGCTCGGGATTCTCGATTTTGAAAGGGCAACAAAGATTGCCGGGACGAGATTTGCCGTCTTAAAAGGTATGGGGGCGAGGCTCGAGAGGGCGCTCATCGATTTTATGCTGGATGTTCATACGAAAGAACACGGATATACTGAGATATGGCCGCCGCTTATGGTCAATACGAAGGCTATGACGGGGACGGGTCAGTTTCCGAAATTCAGGGAGGATGCCTTTCATATAGAGGGGACTGATTACCATCTTATCCCGACCGCTGAGGTGCCGGTTACGAATCTGCATTCGGATGAGATTCTGGATAGTTCTCTGTTGCCGGTAAAATATGTCTCCTATACCCCCTGTTTCAGGGCTGAGGCAGGTGCGGCAGGGAAGGATACCAGAGGCTTAATCCGTCAGCATCAGTTCAATAAGGTGGAACTTGTTAAATTTGCGCATCCGAAAAACAGCTATGACGAACTCGAGAGTCTGCTCAGTGATGCCTGCAGTATCCTTGAGAAACTGAATCTGCACTACAGGGTGGTTGTGCTCTGTACCGGGGATATGGGATTTTCATCGGCTAAGACTTACGATATCGAGGTATGGCTGCCGGGACAGAATACGTTCAGGGAGATATCTTCCTGTTCGAATTTCGAGGATTTTCAGTCAAGGCGTGCGTCAATAAAATTCAGGGAGAATCCGAAGTCCAAACCTGAGTTTCTGCACACACTCAACGGTTCCGGGCTGGCTGTCGGCAGGACCCTTGTTGCGGTTCTCGAAAATTATCAGAATGAAGACGGTAGTGTTACGATACCCGAGGTATTGAGGCCTTATATGGGCGGCAGGGAGATTATCTCCTGATGTATAAATTATAACCGTCCCTGTTCTTGTAAAAGACGTAATTTTTCTGTATGAATTCATTCAGTTCTTTAAATGTGCTAAGGGGGTATCTCTTCCAGTTGTGAAAGTTGCTCTCGGATGTGTCTATAATGAGTGACGGGGTATTCTTCGTCAGGTCCTCGATGAGCAGATTTCTGTGCTTTTGTATAATATATTTGCCGGAGTCGAAACTGCCGCTCATCTGGGATTCGTTTCCCGGAATATAACCCGCAGTACTTGCCTGAGGGAGGACGAATCTCGAAGCGGGAAGGACCCGGCACTCTTTGTAAAAGTAGTAGTAAAAGAGCGGTGCATAACCCCAGACGAAGATATGTCTGTAATTCTCATTAAAACACCCGTTGCAGCATCCGTCTTCCCTGACCTCCTGCGGGATAATCCTGAAGAGCGGTTCTGTCTCTTCGATAAAGATGGTTTTTTTCGAATATGACAGAAAAGTGTATGTGTTGAATACCAGTACCAGAACGAGTGCATAGGCAGATATGAATCTGAACTCACTTCTACTATCTTCCGGCCTGACAAAACGGAAGGCAGATAGTACTGCGAGCGGATAGACTGTCTGAATGAAATAGTGCGGGAAGAATCTGAATCCGACAAAGACCATAAGAACGGAGAATATCAGTGCGGCTTCGAAGATTACAAGTATTCTCCTTTCGGCCTTATTCCTGCCTTTGAGGTAAAAGAAGAAAAGCGGAGAGATAATCAGGACAAACGGGAGAAGATATTTTATAAATCTTTTCAGGATTTCCGATAACGGGATTGGATTCTGTGAATAGCCTATATTGTGGCCGACTGTAAAATATATAAAGTCTAAAAGATTGCCTCTGGAATAAAAATATAGCACTGAGATGAGCAGAGGTATTGAGAAACCTGTAAGGGATAATACCGGTTTTGCAATGCCCCTTTCTTTCTCTTTTTTTAGTTCTAAAATCAGGGGGATGAGTATCCAGATAGCGGCGTGTTGTTTGGAGAGGGTTGCAAGACCTGTAAAAATGCCAAAGAGGAAGTATCCTTTGGGTGTATTCTGAACCAGAAAGAGAAATGCGGCCGATGCAAAGAGCATCATTATAATTTCACAATTGGTGGCAAACATATCAGTGGGAATATATGCAGAGGTGAAGAGTATATAAAAGAATCCGGCCATAAGTCCGGAGAAACGGCTTGTTTTAAGGAATATCAATGAGGTAAAGAAGGCAATAAGGGGTATAATCAGTATTGTGGTCGTTATATGAACGGCTGTAATGCTTTCGCCGAAGATGAGTTGCGAAAAGAGGTAGAAGATATATATCATAGGGGGTTTATTGTCGGCGAAATCGGTGTATAGATTAAGTCCGTTTTTCAATATTATGCTTCCGATAAAATGGGCGGCCTCATCGTTGCTGAAAAAATCGAAGAAGAAGACGGGTAATCTGATCAGTACAGATAAAGACAGGAAAAAGAAGAAAGAGCAGAGATAGAATTTTCTCTCCTGTAGGTTTTCTGTCCAATCTCTGAAAGAATTCATACGGGCACCTAATAACATAAAAATCAATTTATGTCTAAATATGTTAGTCCACAGTTTTTAGTGCTGAAGGCTGAAGTTCAATATTAGTCCACAGTCCATAGACCACAGACCACAAATTTTAGTTCTGAAGGTGGAAGGGCTGATGTCAATTACTTTTTTTACTTGAAGATTGGGTTTTGTTGTGCTAATGGCAATCCGATTTCACACAGCCCCCGAGGGTGCGGCGGTTCCGTTCTGGTCCCGCATCTGATGACGGAGCTGGAGGCTTAAACCAATTTTCAGGAGGTAAAAGATGCCGGTAATTTCCCTAAAAGAGATGCTGGAGGCTGGTGTTCACTTCGGCCACCAGACGAGGAGATGGAACCCTAAGATGAAGCCTTATATCTTCGGAGAGAGGAACGGAATTCATATTCTGGACCTACAGAAGACGCAGGCACTTTTCGATGCGGCTTATAATTATATCGTCGAGACCGTATCGAAGGGGAACAAGGTCCTCTTTGTAGGTACCAAGAAGCAGGCCGCAGATGTAGTCAAGAGCGAGGCACTGAGGGCCAACATGTTCTATGTAACTGAGAGATGGCTCGGCGGCACACTCACCAATTTTACGACTATCAGAAGGTCCGTAGACAGACTGAAGAGCATCGAGAAGATGGAGACAGATGGTACTTTCTCCAAACTTCCGAAAAAAGAGGTCAGCAATCTTCTGAAGGAGAAGGCAAAACTGCTGGTTGCATTAGGCGGTATCAAGGAGATGAACAAACTCCCGGGAGCACTTTTTCTGGTCGATGCAACCAAGGAATATATCGCAAAGAATGAGGCAAACAAACTTGGTATTCCGATTGTGGTACTTGCCGATACCAACTGTGACCCGGATGGTATCGATTTCCTTATCCCGGGCAATGACGATGGTATCAAATCGATTCAGCTCTTTGCCAATAAGATTGCCGATGCCTGCCTTGAAGGACTCAAGAAATACGAGGAGGTAATGAAGGAGGCAAAGGTAAAGGAGAAGGACAAGAGGGAAGAGGAGAAGGCGGAGAGAGGCAGAAAGAGCGGATTCGATGTGGAGGTAATCAAGAGAAGAAAGAGAACGGCAATACCTCAGCAGGTAGCAAAGGAACTCGAGGAAGAGGAGAGTATAGAGGAAGAGGCACAGAAAGAGGCCGAGGCAATCCTGAGGGAGAGAGAATCCTCGAAGGAAGAGGGAGAGGAAAGCCAGAATTAGTTAAAATATTCAGGAGGTTAATATGTCAGTCAGTATGGATTTAGTAAAGGAACTCAGGGAGAAGACCGGAGCAGGAATGCTCGATTGCAAAAATGCATTAGAGAAGGCAAACGGCGATATAAATAAAGCGATTGAACTTCTGAGAGAGAAGGGATTGGCAACAGCCCAGAAGAGGAGTGCCAAGGTCGCATCTCAGGGAGCCGTTGGTTCGTATATTCATATGAACGGTAAGATCGGTGTGCTGCTCGAGATCAACTGTGAGACGGATTTTGTTGCCAAGACGGAGGATTTCCAGAAGTTTATGCATGAGGTTGCAATGCAGATTGCGGCTTCGAATCCCAGATATGTGAGCAGGGAAGAGGTCCCGGAGGATGTACTTGCAAAGGAGAAGGAGATCTATACAAAGCAGCTCGAGGAACAGAAGAAGCCGCCTCAGGTCATCGAGAAGATAGTTTTAGGAAAAATAGAGAAGTTTTATGAGGATGTATGTCTTCTGGACCAGCCGTATATCAGGGACGACAAAAAGAAGATACACGACCTCTTAAAGGAACTGATTGCAAAACTCGGCGAGAATATAGTTATCAGAAGGTTTGCAAGGTTCCAGCTCGGTGAAGCCTCAAAATGAGCAGCCCAATCTATAAAAGAGTACTGATAAAACTATCGGGAGAGGCACTCTCCGGCGGGACTAAGTCGGGGATAGATGAAAAGACTCTCGAATCGGTAGTGTCTGAACTCAAGGAAGTAGCCTCTATGGGTGTGCAGCTCGCCCTTGTAGTGGGAGGAGGGAATTTTTTCAGGGGAGTGAAGGCAGGGTCGTCCTCGCTCATCGAGAGGGTAACGGCAGACCAGATTGGTATGCTTGCAACCGTTATGAACGCACTTGCCATTTCCAGTGCCTTCGAGAAGATGGGAGTGCAGTCAAGAGTCCAGTCCGCAATCGATATCAATCAGCTTTGTGAGCCGTATATCCGCAAGAGGGCAGTCAGTCATCTCGAGAAGGGTCGTGTTGTCATCTTTGCTGCGGGAACCGGTAATCCGTATTTTACAACCGATACTGCAGCAGCCCTCAGGGCAATTGAGGTAAAGGCTGATGCCATCTTTAAGGCAACCAAGGTGGACGGAATCTATGATTCGGACCCCGAGATAAACAAGGCCGCCGAACGTTTCAAGAGGCTTTCATATCTGGATGTCCTCAAAAAGGGGCTCAAGGTAATGGACTCGACGGCTGTCTCGCTCTGTATGGATAATAATCTGCCCATTGTCGTTTTTAACTTGTTAGTTAAGGGAAATATTGTTAAGGTAATCAGAGGTGAGGATATAGGGACGGTTGTCGGGAGTCTGAAGAAAGAGGCATAACTTTTTTCAAGGAGTGTGATTTCAATGGAAAACGTTGATAGTGTATTGAATGAATTTAAGGGAAAGGTAAGCCGCGCAATAGACGTTTATGCCAAGAATATCGCAAGGCTCAGAACCGGTCGTGCCAACATTCAGATACTTGACGGTGTCAAGGTGGATTACTATGGCAATCAGGTCCCGATAAATCAGGTTGCTACCGTCAGTATCCCCGAGCCCAATCTGATTATGCTGAAGGTCTGGGACCGCAATGCCGTCTCTGCAGTTGAAAAGGCCATACTTGCATCCGATATAGGGGTTACTCCCTCCACACAGGGAGATGTAATAAGGGTCCCCTTCCCGCCGCTTACAGAGGAGAAGAGAAAGGACCTGATAAAGCAGGTCAAGAAGATGGCTGAGGAGTGCAAGGTCGAGATAAGGAACTTCAGAAGAGAGAGCAATGATAAGGTCAAGAGTCTGGAGAAGGGGTCGAAGATAACCGAGGATGATTCCAAGAAAGCCGCTGAAAAGATTCAGAAGGAGACTGATGCAGCGATAGCCAGAATCGATGAGATTGTTGCAGCCAAAGAGAAGGAACTCTTAGAGATTTAATATCTGATGCCTTTTGAACAGAAAAGCAGAATAGATTCGTCTAAGCTTCCGGTTCATATTGCAATAATTATGGATGGAAACGGAAGGTGGGCAAACGAGAGGGGACTAAAGAGAATCGAAGGCCACAGAAAGGGCGGAGAGGTTGTTGATGATATAGCCACCTACGCGAGGGAGATTGGCATAAGATATCTCACCCTGTATGCCTTTTCGACAGAGAACTGGCAGAGGGACCCCGAGGAGGTCTCCTTTCTGATGAATCTTCTGGCCGATTTTTTAAGAGATAAGCGTGAGAAGATTCTGAAGAACAATATACGGCTCAATGTCATAGGAAATACCGGGGACCTCCCTGATTTCGTAAGGGAGAGACTCTTCTCCCTGATGGAGGAATCGAAAGATAATTCCCGGATGATGCTGACACTGGCTCTGAGCTACGGCTCCCGCAGTGAGATTATAAATGCCGTAAAATCTGCCATTCGTGACAGTCTGTCAGGTGCGCTTGATCCCGAAGGGCTTACAGAAGAGAGGTTCTCCGGATACCTTTACACGAGGCAGATGCCCGACCCTGATATTCTGCTGAGGACCGGCGGGGAGAAGAGGGTCTCGAATTTTCTTCTGTATCAGATTTCGTATGCCGAACTGATATTCGTGGAGAAGAAATGGCCGGATTTTACACCGAAAGACCTCGAAGAGGCAATAATCGAGTTCCAGAACCGGCAGAGAAGATTCGGCAAAGCAAAATCTCTTGTCTGAAAGAGGGATTATGGGAAATTTCCTCAAAAGACTCATATCGGCTCTTGTATTGCTGCCGCCGGTAATCTATCTCATCTATCTGGGAGGGATTTATATAAATCTCCTCGTTGGTCTGGTCGTTATGCTGTGCAGTATAGAATATTACCGGATGACGGGTTTTGTGAAATCATCTCTTTTCGTTGCGGTATTCTTTTCGGCCGCTGCCTATTCGGGACTTGCCTTTTTTGCTCCGGAAAATGGTTTTTTTGTTATTACGGCAGTTCTGATACTCTCGGGACTCTATGCCCTCTTTACTATCAGAGAGATAAAAGGCTCTTCCTCGAGGGCCGCTTATCTGTATTCAGGAATCATATATACCGGGGTCTTTCCTGCATTCATTCCGCTAATCAGGACCTATGACCCCGAAAACGGTTTTTATTATCTCTTTACCTTTCTTGCGGTGATCTGGCTCTCGGATACCTTCGCATATTTTACAGGGAAATCGCTGGGAAGACACAAACTTTATGAGATTGTATCACCCAAGAAGACAATAGAAGGTTCAGTCGGAGGGCTTCTCGGAGGGATTGCCGGTGTCTATATCATTGCCCTCTTCTTCGGGAAAAGTCCGTCCCCGGTCTTTGTGGTACTCTCTGGTATCGTTGTGAATCTCGTCGGTCAGGCAGGTGACCTCTTTGAATCGATGTTCAAGAGGGATGCAGGGATAAAGGACTCAGGGAATCTCATACCGGGACACGGGGGTATGCTCGACAGGGTGGATGCAATTATCTTTTCGGCACCGGTTATGTATCTGGTAATCAGGTTCGTCTTATGAAGAAGATTGCTATTTTAGGGTCTACCGGCTCTATCGGGAGACAGGCACTTGCCGTTATTGATAAAAACAGGGACAGATTTCAGGTCAGCGTACTCGCAGCAAATTCGAATGCCGGCTTACTTTACAGGCAGATAAAGAGATTCAGACCCGAAAGGGCCGTTATGTTTCAGGAGCAGGCGGCGGATAATCTGAGAAAGATGATAAAGGGTAAGATGAAGACCGAAATCCTGTCGGGCAGCAGGGCGATCGATATGATTTCTTCCGATAAGGATATCGATGTCCTGCTGGTGGCCGTAACCGGCATAAGCGGTCTTGTGAGTGTAATTAATGCTCTCAGAAACGGGTTGTGTGTGGCACTTGCAAACAAGGAATCGCTTGTAGCGGGCGGCAGATTTGTTATGGAGCAGATATCGAAGGGGCGGGGAATGCTGATACCGGTGGATTCCGAACACTCGGCGATCTTTCAGCTGATAGCCGGTGCCGATAAAAAGTCGATTTCAAATGTAATTCTTACCGGAACCGGCGGGCCTTTCAGGGGGAAGAGCTTCGAACAGATAAAGGACGCAACTATTGCCCAGGTTTTGCGGCATCCGAGATGGAATATGGGTAAGAAGGTCTCGGTAGATTCTGCTACAATGGTCAACAAGGCCTTCGAGATGATCGAGGCCAGATGGCTTTTCGGACTCGGTGCAGATGATATAAAGGTCGTGATTCACCCGCAGGCGCTGGTTCATTCACTCGTTCAGCTCAGAGATGGTTCCTATCTTGCCCATATAGGTCCTACAGATATGCGGATTCCCATAGGCTATGCACTTTCATATCCTGAAAGGCTTGGAAATATTATGAAGACTGCACAACTCAGTGAACTCGAGGATATATCGTTCGAGAAGGTAAGGCCTCCGTTCGACCGCCCGCTCAGGATTGCCCGCAGGATAATAGAACAGGATAACGATATGGGTATAGTATTTAATGCAGCGGACGAGGTAGCTGTCGAGTCATTCCTCGAAGGCAGGATATCTTTCGGTGATATTAACAGAATTGTTGAATATGCAATGAAACATTTCAGGGCCTCCGGCATCAGAACAGTATCAGATGTCACGGAGTTTGATTTGGAAGTAAAGAGACTGATTAAAAAGCACATAGAGAGGTTCTGATGGGGTTTATATACACTATCCTGATGATAGGAGTTCTGATATTTATCCACGAACTCGGGCACTTTATCGTTGCCAAACTGATGAATGTAAAGGTTCTGAAATTCTCACTCGGGTTCGGTTCGCCTATCTTTTCATTCAGACGTGGTGAGACCATATATCAGCTGAGCTGGATTCCGTTTGGCGGATATGTCAAGATGCTCGGGGAGAATCCCGAAGAAGAGACTGCACCGGAGGAGGCAGCAAGGTCGTTCTATAATCAGACACCTTTTAAGAGATTGCTGATAGTCCTTGCAGGGCCACTGATGAATCTCTTCTTCCCGTTTTTTATTTACTATCTTGTGTATGCGGTCCCTTCACAGGAGATATCCAACCGTATCGGGATGGTGATGGAAGGGAGGCCTGCCGAGGCCGCCGGCATCAGGAACTACGACAGGATAGTGGAGGTCGACGGAAAGAAGACGGATTACTGGAGAGAACTTCTGCGGGAGATATCCAAAAGACCCGGCAGGACTGTCGAGATGAAGGTGGAAAGAGACGGAAAGATTATCCCCCTGACTGTAAATATCGCTGCCGAAAAGGAGGTCTCCAAATACGGATTTACGCAGATTCTGGGCAGAATCGGTGTGAGTCCCTATATGCCCGCCTCCGTTATCTATATACCCGATGAGAATTCGCCTGCATTCAGATCCGGTCTGAGGTCTTTTGACCAGATAAAGAAGATAGACGGTGCTGATGCAGAGTCATTTTTCCGGCTCGAAAAAATACTGAATGAGAAGAAGGGAAGAGAAGTCAGGGTTGAAATTCTGCGTGGTGAGGAGAAGAAGAAGGAAGAGATTCTGATGACGGCAATGCCGCCGCAGGAACTCGGTATAGAACAGGCCGAACTATATATCTATAAGGTCGAAAAGGATACCCCTGCAGAGAGAGCCGGTATGAAGGCGGGAGACAAAATAGTATCTGTCAACGGGGCAAAACTGATATATTTTGCAGAACTTGAGTCCATATTTGCAAGAGAACCGGACAGGGAACACGAATTCGGGATTCTGAGGGGGGCCGAACTTCTGAACCTGAAAATGAAACTTGAAAAGCAGGTAAAGAAGGATGATTTCAAGCAGGAGTACAATTACTTTATTTTCGGAGCATCGAACAATTCTTATTTTACGGACGGCGACATACTTAACAGGGGATTCTCTCCGCTTGATGCGGTTGATGATGCCTTTTATGAGACCATCGATGTGATAAAGGCTACTGCTGTAGGTGTATATCAGCTTTTCACAGGGCAGATATCCTTCAAGACGGTTGGCGGGCCTATAATGATATTCGGAATTGCCGGCAAGGCTGCCAAGAAGGGTATGTCGATTTTTCTCAATGTTATGGCACTTATCAGTATAAATCTCGGCATAATAAATCTGCTTCCGCTTCCGGTTCTCGACGGCGGACATATAATAATGAGCCTGATAGAAATGATTATGAGGCGGCCGATTCCGGTTAAGGCAAGGGTAGTTGTAAATCTTATAGGAATTGTAATGATTCTTACGCTGACCGTCCTTGTTATATTCAATGATATCGCAAGATACAGCGAGGATATCGTCTCTTTTATCGTAAGGTTGTTCAGATGAAGGTACTTGCGTTCGATACATCTTCCGATACAGGCGGCATTACGCTTCTGGGTTCTGAAAAAGGTATTGTTCGCCTGAAACTGAATGATACAAACAGGATTGCCGAAAGCATATATTCACTTGTTGACAGGGTTCTGAAGGAGGCTGAAACGGAGACAGGTAAGATAGATTTATTCTCTTCTGTCCTTGGTCCGGGCTCATTTACAGGCTTGCGTGTTTCTCTCTCGGTAATAAAGGCTTTTGCATTTGCACTCGGAAAACCTGTCTTTGGCACGGATACTATGAAACTTATGGCGTATGAAGCCCTTAAAATAAAAAATTCTGAAAGGATGTTCATTATCCAGAATGCGCGGAGAGACGAAGTCTTTTTTTCGTCTTTCGACAGCCGGCTGAATGAGATAGAGAAAATCAGGATTATCCCGGCCTCTTTGGTTGCCGGACTTGTCAGAAGAGAGAATATGCCCGTCGTCTTCAGGGAGGATGAAATAAGAGACCTGATACCTGAAGGAGCAGATGGGATTCAGATAGAGAAGGACCTCTCACTCTCCTGTGCAGAGCTCTCTGTCAGACTGTATGATAAATGCTGTAATAATGGTTCCGCTTCCGATATCGAACCGATATATGTGAGAAATGATATAGTAAGAAAAAAACTTTGACACCGATAACAATCCGGACTAACGTCATGCTACTAAAAAGGGTGAACAGACTTATGTCATTTTCTGTGAGATTAATTCTTTTTTGCCTGATAGCAGGAGTTTTACTGCTCTCCTGTGAAAAAATCAGGAAATCAGGACCGGAAAAGCCGTCTGATATAAGATGTGTGGAGTGGTTTGACGGCTGTAATCTCTGTTATGTTAATGAAAAGGAAGTGGTCTGTACAAAAAGAGATTGTCCTCCGGACCAGTTAAGTCCGGCAGGTTGCAGAAAATACGAGGACGGAAGCGGACCGGTGAAAGATATCCCCTCCGGTTGTCTGATATGGTTTGACGGCTGTAACCGGTGTGTCATCGAAAAGGACGGGAAGAAAACCTGTACCAAACTGTATTGTAATATCGGGATGTATCGGAAACCATATTGCGTGGAGTACCGGAAATAAAAAATATTGTAACTGCAACGTCAAAATGTTACATTTCTGCAAAATTAAAATGTTACATTTTTCGGCTTCATTGATTTTCATATAACTGCCTCACTATATTCTTTTACTATCCCTGATTTTGTTTTGCAAAGTCT
>Ga0067045_1002590_pt1 | contig 68287 bp, 55 predicted proteins | sample TerdegcTABiofilm_FD_59184 | JGI IMG/M metagenome (GOLD analysis project Ga0067045, IMG submission 59184) | Combined Assembly of (Gp0054472, Gp0054536) Wastewater bioreactor microbial communities from Singapore -Terephthalate degrading...
CAATTGTCATTTCGAAACGTCCTGGTCTTTCTATACGACGGTACATGCAAAATACAACAGGCTATGATACAAAGCCGAATGACGTTGAGAAATCCTGTATCTCCGCAATCACTCTCTGAAAGCGCGTTCATGGTGATACAGGATTTCTCCGGCGATACGTTGATGCAGAGTAACGGTGAATCGTCGTGGATATCAATAATACTCTGCCGTCGAAATGACAGCCGTGTCTTTTTTTTCGCCTCACATTGTCATTTCGAAACGTCCTGGTCTTTCTATACGACGGTACATGCAAAATACAACAGGCTATGATACAAAGCCGAATGACGTTGAGAAATCCTGTATCTCCGCAATCACTCTCTGAAAGCACGCTAATGGTGATACAGGATTTCTCCGGCCGTTGCTTTATGTACAAGAACTATATTGCAGATGTATTATATTAGAATGATAGGCATCCTTTAGCCGTCGAGATAACCCTCCATCTGTGCTCACCATTTCGCCGACAGTGTCACTTCCACGCCCTTGAATTCCGGTTTCTGCACGCACACGCCGCCTGCGCAGATTTTGCCCTCGCGGCGGGAACCGGCGAAAATTGTCAAATCCGTTTTACCATACACATTCCAGTCTGCTTGCACGCCGCCCCAAAATTTTTTGTCCGATGTCTGATCCGTACTGCGCTCGCCTATCAGCGATATGGTATATTTTGGCGATCGTGAATAACTCAGCGTCACCATTTGACTGTAGAACTGCCGATCAGTCAGCTTGATTTTCGAATGCTGGTGTTCCAGAATCACTTTCACGGCGTCATGCTCCGCGAAATGCCAGGACGCGCTGTGGACAAAATTCAGATACCGCGCTTCCAGGTCTTCCTCCCGTCCGGCGGCCCATATCCATTGCCAGTCTTCCGGGTAATCCCACTCGAATTGCCCGTACATTTCCTGATAGAGCTTGAGGCGGTCATGATTCCGAGTGTAATTGTAATTCAGCGTGAGGATACCGGTTCCCACCACCGGATAGGATGCTTCCAGCAAAAAGCCCTGTTCGTCGTTCGCGTCCTGGACCAACTGATGACGGTTGAGTAACGCGAACAGATGTTCCCGAACCACCGTCGGCGGATTGTTGTACACAAGTCCTTCCTCCAGCCTGAAATGCCGGTAATCCTTGACTTCTGCGGAGAGGCTGAACGATTCGATGAGCAGATTGCCTGAGGCGTAAGCGGCGCGTCCTTTTTTCGGCCGGTCGGGATGATCATTCATGGCGTATTCGGTGTAGAATTTGACATTTTTGAAATTCAGTTGTGTGAAGGCCGAACCGGTCTGCATTTCCCCGCGACCGGTAAGCGTGGTGACCATATAGGTGGTGCCTACATGCCACTGTCTGAAGGGCTTTACGCGCACCTCGCCGCCCTGAATGGATTCATCGTATCGCTTGCCGGTTAGATCCCGCATTCGACCTCCCAGCAAAAGGATATCCGCGTACGTATGCTTAAAATCAAATTTCAATCCGTCCAGATTAGTATCCCAGCGCAGATTCCGGTTTTCGTACGAACGCAACACCAGTCCGCGGCCGAGTATCGCATAAAAATTACCGACGGTGCCGGTAAAACCGCCGTTTTTGTACTCAATAAAGCGCTGGTAAATGCCCTGCCCCGGCTCCTGCTGGGAGAACGCGTACGGCGGCGTGTGGATCTCATACCGGAAACCGACTCGCCATTCGTCTTTCTTCAGGTAAAAATCTGTCCAGTTTTCAAAATACCTTTTCTTATATTCGCGGTCAACCGAGTATTCAGTATACAGATTGCCCTGCAACTGGAACTGGCCGAATAATTCGGGTGCTAGGGACAGGATCGGCAATAAAATATAAAATACAGACTGTTTATAGGATTTCACAGCAATCTCAATAGGTTAATTTATTTATTCGGTTTTTTCGCCAGCGCCAAGCAATTCCGCGATTTTTTCTTCCACCTTTTTTTCATCGCCTTTTCGGAATCCGGTGTGCCCGTAAACAATTTTTCCTTCTTTGTTCAGTAATACAGAAAACGGCGGCACCGTGACCTGATATAACTGCATCACTTCGTTGTTCGTATCCATCAGAATGCGGAACGGATATTTACGGCTGTTGACAAAGCTCGGCACGCGGCCGGCGGTTTTGGTGTCGTCCACGGATATCGAAACCATCTCAAATCCCTGCGCATGATATTTTTCCCAGACCGGAATCATGGACTTCATCTCATCAAGACAGGGCGCGCACCAGGTTGCCCAGAAATTGATCAGAATCGGGCCCTTGCCGTAAAGGTCAGACAATTTAACATTCTCGCCATTGACATCCGGCAGAATAAAATCCGGCGACTGTTTATCTACGGCAATCTGAGCCACTGCAGTCGTTGCAGCGTTGATCAGGCAGAACAAAGCAACCATAAAAATTTTTTTCATAATTTTCTCCGTATGAATAACACGCTTTGGTATTTAATGAACTCCGTTAAGGTAAGGATGGAACGTTAAGGGTGCCGGGTACAATCAGGGATAAACGGACCAGGCTGACTGCAATACAACCCCGGTATCATCATTCTGGAGGAAGGCTACAAGACAGATATCGCTGCCCCACGAAGGTTTTTTTGAGATGGCATAGGCCAGTGATTGTTCTTCACCCGCAGCCAGATTAATGGGAATGCCGTCCGGATCGCCGTAAAACCCGCGCAGAACATCGAAGAAATGCTTCAGACCGTTGGTGCCGGGCGGCTGGCTGAAATCCACCGATCGTTCAATGATAGCCATTCTTAATTTCACGTTACCGCTGACGGCGCTGATCCCGCGTAGGGCCACCGTTCCCGCCAGCGAGTCAATCAGCAGACGCGGCGCGGGACGGATATCCAACATCACGGACGCGGAGGTCTGCAACGCTAACGCCATACGGCTTCGCAGAGAATCCTCAAATGTAACCAGTTCTCTGGGCACTTCACTGCCGTTGAGATAAATGGTCGGCAACACCAGATAGGCACTGCCGGCTTTGTAATAATCGTACCGGTTAAGGTTCGCCGTGTCCGCCTCGAGGTACATGGGGTCATACTTACTCGGATAACTGGTGTGATATCCGATGCTCATAACTTTACTGACGCCGTAATCCAGCATGACTTTCTCAATGACTGCGTCATACGGCGGGCAGGGATTGCAACTGGTGTTGGAGAAATGCTCAATCAAGGCTATGCGGCCGGACGGGGATAAGGTTTCACTGATGTTCGTCTGAGCGCCGCCGCTGATGGTAATGCTCCTGGACGTCTCGTTAAAACCGTTTTTCTGAATCCTTAGATTGTAGGTTCCGGCAGGTAAACCGTTGTACGTAAAAAGTCCGCCTGGATCGGAGTACCCGAGTTGTACCTGGTTCAGGGATACCATGGCCCAGCCCGGGTTGGTGGTCACGCAAAGATTACCGGAAGGTACCGGTGTCAGCGTAAATTCAATGGTCTCCGTTCCGGCGCTGTCCAGATCCACTACCATCGAATCGGGCGCAGATTTATGACCGGCCAGCATTACATGAACCACATGTCTTCCTACCGGAATTCCGTTCAGAATATCGGTAGTGGTTTTAAGACCGGTTTTTTTATAATCCAGAAAAATATCGGCCTGCAGTGCGTTGTTGACCGATACGATGATCGTGCCCTTTTGCGTCTCATTGTTAAAGGATCTTCCATCATCGGTTTCGCAGGCGACCAGCAGAGCGGTTGTAAAAAAAATTACTGAATAAATTAAATATTTCATCAAAATCCTTTTTTTATCTCAAAAGTATCATCATTCAGGATTGTCTGACACTGCCCACGGTTAATGAAAAATGTATATAAACCTGACGCCGCCGCTTTCAGAGGCTCATCGCTTCCATCCCATACAATCCGATATTTACCCGGCGCCTGCATCCCGTCGAACAATTTCCGGATCGTGTGTTTTAACGTATTATATATAGACAGATTCACCGTCGTTTTCTTACCCGCCGGGATTGAATATGATATTTCAGTGGAGGAATTAAAGGGATTTGGGTAATTCGGATAAAGTGTAAAATCATGCCGGCTGCCGATTTCCCCTGAAGCGATTCCCGTCAGCGAGGCATAATTGAAAAAAGTGGCTTGCAAGACTTCTTTCGTTGGATCATTCTGTATGAAAGCCACGGCTCCTGTGGGCGCATCGGGATGAAACGCAAAAGGCGCGGCATTATAATTAAACGTAAAAGTGTGCGTATCGCCTACTGCCAGGGATATCAATGTTTCCTGCGCGTCCGGCACCATATCCAGCGGCGAAAATTCATAGTGCGCCCTAACCGAGTGGCGGCTGTTAAAATGCATGCCGATATTCGCCGTTCTCGCGGAGGTTCCTACCATTGGATGCATGCCGTCCACCCAGACTGTAGGGATATATTCGGGATTATAGTATATGACGCGCGCATTATTATCAACCGGATTATTTGCATAATAATTATCTGATGGTCAGCACCCGTTCCGTAGGGCAATAATGGTTTCCGTCGCCTGCCAATGCATAAAGTTCTGCACCGTCAAACTGGCGGAAGCGCAACCGCTTCAGTCGTCACCGCGGCTGCCTCAATAAGAACCATACGGATAGGCGTCTCCTGCGATGCCAATGAATGACCAAACATCATGAAAAGACCTGTTAAAAAAAATAGGGGCGTACAAATATCTCATATCTTAATCAAGTTTTACTTTATCAAGGTCATCTTTTTGGTTGACTGATTGGCACCGGATTGAAGGCGATAAAGATAAATACCTGCTGAAACGGACTCTCCCGCATTATTCCTGCCGTCCCACACAATCTGGTGCGCGCCCGCGTTTTGCTTTTCATGGACCAGCGTGCGTATCTCCTGGCCAAGAATATTGAAAATCTTCAGCGTCACTTCACGGCTCACGGCCAACCGATAACTGATTACGGTTGTGGGATTGAACGGATTGGGATAATTACCATTCAGCGCAAATTGAAGATTCGTATTGGGGCCGGCGTCAATATCAATGGTCACGGTGGATAAGGTAAAGGTTAAATCCTGATAATTCAAGGAATCGGATGCGGGATATACTCTCAGCGTAATATTTCCCACCGCAGGATTTATGTCCGTAGAAACGTCCAGATCGATTGGGCAGGTATCGCCGGCAGCAACGGAAAATCCGACAAGGCTGACATCCGGCGGATAACATCCGTTAGGCGTACACAAAGCACTGGTCCATCCGGAAGGTATCGCATTAACGGTTCGTTTAAGTTTCATGGATAACGAGCCCGCCGAATGGTTTATCACAAGCGCATTAAATTGCGCAAATTCTCCGGGTAATGCGTTTTTACTTAATACATTCGAGGTAAACGTAAAACTCTGCGCCACGGCTGATACACTCATCACGATGAAGGCAACGGCTGTGAAAAGTATGGTCCTTCGCATTATCAGACTTTCATTATTAGGTTTATTTTTTGTATTCATTATAATTAACAACCACAGAAATATCAAGCAAAATGATGATAAAAAAATACAAATGTCTTAAATACCCCTCAAAATAAAAACAACGATGTTTTCAAATAATGATCAGATCGTAAACACTTCCCCTATTTTCAATTCTTTCACGGATCCGTGAATCTTATTGTGTTTATCCATCTGTCGGATAAACCGGATCGGCTCTCCGGGCGGTTCGTCGGCCAGATCGAAGGTGCCGTAATGCATCGGGATGAATGTTTGTCCTTTCAGGTCGTGAAACGCCTGCACGGCTTCGCCGGGATTCATGTGATTGGTTTTCATGATATACGACGGCTTGTAGGCGCCGATCGGCATCAGACAGATGTCCGGTGCAAACATTTCTCCGATATCCTTAAAATGCGGCGCGTACGCGGAATCCCCGGCGAAAAATATTTTGTGTCGCGGCGTTTCAATGAGAAAACTGCCCCAGTGAATTTTATTCCGATCCCATGGCATACGGATGTACCAGTGCTGGGCCGGAAGAAAAGAAATTTTAAAATCTTCTTTAATGGTATATTGCTGGTACCAGCCCGCTTCCTGGGTTATGACATATTTGTTCATGGAGGCCAGCAACCCGCTCATGCGCAATGGAGTCAGGGCCGTTACATCCCGTGATATAAAACGGTTGATGGTGTCCTTGTCCAGATGATCGTAATGTCCGTGGGAAATCAGCAGATAATCAATATGGTCCAAATCATCCCACGACATAGGCATCGGCGTTTTACGTTCCTGGACCGGCAGATGGTTCAGCACGGGATCGGTCATCAGCCACCGTTTACCCACATGGATGAGAAAGGTGGAATGGCCGAGCCAGATGATGCAGTCCTTATGTATCTGCGCGAGTCGTCCCATGGTTTCTATCTCGGGTTTAAACGTATCAGCCGCTTTTTCTTCCTTCTGCGGATTACGCGAGGCAAACCATTTCATGATCGTGCCGAAGGATTTATTGGAAACTTCCAGATTCTCGTTCAGAAAGCGCCCGTCCAGCAAGGGACTGCCGGGATAGCCGGGCCTGATAAGCGGTAAATCCTTGTTCAGAAGGTAGGATACCGACGTTTCCTCTTTCAGCGCACGGCTGTAAAGGTCTTTGGTCAGTAGAAGGCCGGCTGTCTGAATACCGGCCGCTTTTAGAAAAGCTCTTCGGTTCATGGTTTTATAACTAGAATATTTTTCCGGCAAAATTATTCCGAACCGATAAAAGATAATCCGATACGGTTATGGGTTCAGCAGGAAACGCATATCCGATCCCGCCGGATATTCCTTGACCTCGCCGTTCTTGTAAAATATCCTGGCGCCTTTAATGCCGCCGAGCCGGACAGCGCCGTCTTCGATCCGCAACCACGTACCTTCACGGAGACCAACTACGATGTTATCGTTGACCTCATGAAACTCTTTGATGCGCTGTTCGCGCGTTTCGCCCATGTGCATGGAATTCGGGTCAGCGTCGATATAATGCGGGTTGATATTAAAGGGGACCAAACCGATTGCGTCAAATGACGGCGGATAGACAATCGGCATGTCGTTGGTCGTTTTAATCGAAACCGTGGCGACGTTGGTGCCGGCGCTCGCGCCTATATAAACCGTACCGTTCAGCACCCGTTCGCGTATCAGCGCCACTAAGTTTTCTTCGTAGAGTTTTTTCAATAAACGGAAAGTATTGCCTCCCCCAACGTGTATGGCTTTCGCCTGAAGGATGGCATCCGCCGCCTGGCCAAACTCATGAATGCCTCTGACTTCGACGCCCATCGGTTTGTAGCGCTGACGCGTTTTCTCCGTGTACATATCCCAGTCATGAAGCGCATACGGAACAAATACAATTTCTTTTATCGTACCTAAAAAATCGCTGATTTCGCCGGCGCAATGATCCAGATAACCGCCGCCGAAATTGGTGGAGTTGCTTATTAGAAGTGCGCGCATGGTATTCTCCGTTTTTTTTCTTTTCTTTAAACTGAAACCTAAGGAAAGCGCGTGTTTTTTTCAACCGAAATCGTTTTTATGTTTTCCATTGAAAAATAAAGCGGAATGCGTTACTTTTACCCGAAAGGATTTTAAGATAACCATGATAGACTTACGAAGCGATACTGTCACGAAACCGTCCGAAGCCATGCGCCGGGTCATGATGACCGCCGAAGTCGGCGACGATGTTTTCGGCGAAGACCCAACCGTTAATAAACTTCAGGATACCGTTGCGGAGATGCTGGGCAAGGAAGCGGCGCTCTTTGTCCCCAGCGGCACCATGGGGAATCAGATATGCATTCGGGTTCACACGGCGCACGGGCAGGAAATGATCTGCGACTGGAATTCTCACGTATTCAACTATGAAGCCGGCGCCGCCTCCGCGCTGGCCGGCGTGCAGTTAAAACCGATTGTCGGACAGGACGGCATTCTTACGGCAGAGCAGATTCAAGCGGCCATCAGCGACAACGATATTCATCACGCCGAAACGCGCCTTATAGAACTTGAGAATACGCATAACCGCGGCGGCGGCATTGTGTACCCTATCGAGGAAATCCGTAAAATTAAAACTATCGCCGAACGGCATAAAATTTCCTTGCATCTAGACGGCGCACGATTATTTAACGCGGTCTTATACTCGGGAATACCGGCTCGGGAATACGCCCGGCATGCGGATTCTGTCATGGTCTGTCTTTCCAAAGGACTCGGCGCGCCGGTCGGATCGGTCATCGCCGGCACTAAACCATTCATCGATAAAGCACGATGCGTTCGTAAAATGTACGGCGGCGGCATGCGCCAGGCGGGCATCCTCGCGGCGGCAGGCTTATACGCCTTAGAGAACAACGTCCAGCGGCTCGAACAGGATCACCGCTGGGCCCAACAGCTGGCAACGGCCATCGCGGATTTGCGCCCGTTTACCATTGATTTGTCTAAAGTCCACACCAACATCGTGATCTTTACTATCACCGATGACCGCCTGAACGCCGACGATGTCGTGGCGGAGCTTGAAAGCCGCCATATCGGCACGCTGGCTTTTGATAAAAAACGCGTCCGGATGGTCACCCACATGGATCTTTGCCAGGAAGATATTGACCGGACCATTAAAATATTAAAAGAAATTTATTCCTAACCAATTTGACAGAGGGTTCTACCCATGGAAAAACAGATTGAAGACCTCATCGCCGAACAACTCAAAAAACAGCAAAAAGACATCGATTATCTCAGCAATCCCTGCCATGACGCCATTAGCAAAGAACCGGAAGCGGTGAATCGGATTATATCCTGCGGCGCGTGCCGGATATCGTCCAGTCTGGGCATCAGTCCGTCCCGGGAAGTGGTGGGCCGCATGATTGACCATACGCTTCTGAAAGCGGATGCCACGGCCGCCGAAATCGACGCTTTGTGCGACGAAGCCGTGAAGTATTGTTTCGCTTCGGTATGCGTGAATCCTTGCTGGGTCAAGCGATGCGCCGAACGCCTGCGGCGCAAAGGCGTCGCGGTCTGTACGGTCGTCGGGTTCCCGCTGGGCGCCACCAGCACGCCAGCCAAGGCCATGGAAACGGAAATCGCCGTCAAGCACGGCGCCAACGAAATCGATATGGTAATCAATATCGGCTGGCTCAAATCCGGCGAATACGAGTTGGTCAAGAAGGACATTCATGAAGTGGTCCGGTATGCGGGCCGGCATATTCCCGTCAAGGTTATTTTAGAAACCTGCTTGCTCACGGACGAGGAAAAAATCAAGGCCTGCATTTTATCCAAAGAAGCCGGCGCGGCGTATGTCAAGACCTCGACCGGATTCAGCAAGTCGGGCGCCACGGCCGCCGATATCGCGCTGATGCGCAAGGTAGTCGGCGAAGAACTCGGCGTGAAGGCTTCCGGCGGCGTGCGCACCTACGAAGACGCCGTCGCAATGATTGAATCCGGCGCGTCCCGCATCGGCGCCAGCGCCAGCGTCAAGATTGTCACCGGAAAAGGCGCCGCCTCGGGTTACTAGGCCGCCCTATATATCAGTCAATCCATCCTTTACATAAGAGACGCCTATGAGCAACATCATCACCATCGACCGCCATATCATTGATATGGAACGCAAGCATCCCGGCGCGACCGGTGAACTCAGCGGATTGCTGACGGACATCGCCCTGGCCGGCAAAATCATTTCGCGCGAAGTCAACCGCGCAGGCCTTGAAAACCTCATCGGCGTTACCGGCAAAGAGAACATACACGGCGAAGCCATCAAGAAACTCGATAAATTTTCACACGACACGCTTGTCAAGATTATCGCCGGAGGACGGGGGGAGATTTATTTACTCGTCTCCGAGGAAGTCGAGCACCCCATCAGCTTGCGCGGACAATCTCAGGAGGGAAAATATATTGTCAACTTCGACCCGCTGGACGGTTCCTCCAATATTGACGCCAACGTCAGCGTCGGCACTATCTTTTCCATCCTGCACAAAGATTCCGGCACCGGCGACGAAATGCAGGCGTGCATGCAGAAAGGCTCTCTCCAGGTAGCCGCCGGCTACATCATTTACGGGTCCAGTACGATGTTCGTGTATACTGTCGGTAACGGCGTACACGGGTTCACGCTCGATTCGAACGTCGGCGAGTTCATCCTCACGCATCCGTATATGAAAATCCCCGACCGCGGAAAAATCTACAGCGCTAACGAAGGCAATTATCTAAAATGGGACCACGGCGTCCGCCGGTATATCGATTACTTAAAGGAAATCAACAAAGAAGACAGGCGCCCCTACACGTCGCGCTATATCGGTTCTTTAGTCGCGGATTTCCACAGAAACTTATTATACGGCGGTATATTCTTATATCCGGGCGATAAAATAAGCCCGTCCGGAAAATTACGCCTGCTTTATGAGGCCAATCCCCTCTCCTTCGTCATTGAACAAGCCGGCGGGATGTCCAGCGACGGACACCGGCGAATCCTTGATATTGAGCCAACTTCGCCGCACCAACGCACCCCGCTGATTATCGGCAGCCGCTACGACGTGGAGCTTGCCTGCGAATTCATTCAAGGTAAACGCTAAATCCAACGTTATACGCATGCAACCATTCAACACATCGTTCACTCTCGAATCCGCTATGGCCGTTCTGGACAAGCCCTACCGCGGAATTCCTTTCGATGCCATTGAATTTCTTTACAATCATCCTGCCGACGCGCGGTTGTCAAAGGCCATTCTGTACAATCTGCAATACGCCTATGTGGATGAGGCCCAAATCGATCCGGATTCGGAACTGATTCCCCCGACGGCGCTCTGGTACGCGATCGTCGCGGAAAATCATCTTTCGCCGGAACTGATTGATCCCGTCATATTCCTCCTCAGTTCCACCGACGAAGACTGGGATTATCTCACGGAACAAACAGCTTATGTATTCTGCTGTCTGGCGGAAAAATATCCGGAACTGGTTATTCCAAAAACTTTATTCATCATTGATAAATTAGCCGGCAGAAAAGCTTTTCTGCCCTATTTGTATTTATTCGATGCGCTCTTCTATGCCGACGTCAATCAATACAAAGAGCCGATTCTTAATATTCTTTCCAAAGCGCCTTTTCCCTACTACGAATCGTTTGCCTTACATGTCGCCTATGTCAAACTTCAGGACGCCGTTCCGATTATTGAACGGCTTCTGCAATACCATACTGAAAAAGAACCCAAAGAAAAAATCACTTATAACGAACTGAAATACGCCCTGGAGATTCTAAAAACAGGCCGGGTTGAGAATCCTGACCTGGAAAAGCCGTACAACCGCTTTCGGAGCAATTGGAAAGAACACTACCAGAACTTTGTTACGAATTTCATCGAGGCCTATGATAATCCGGAGTCTCTTGATGTTAATTTGGAAGAGGACTATGATGTTTTTGATGACTTTGATTACGATGAAAAACCCGCAATGCCCGCCCTCAATCTTCATATCGGCCGCAATGCTCCCTGTCCGTGCGGTTCGGGTCTGAAATATAAAAAATGCTGCGGTAAGGATAAATTCAACTGATACCTCTATCCCTTTCCAAGAAATTATTCCTGAGCAATTTCGTTGTATATAGATATTTGGTGGCTGTGAGTCATTTTAGCCGCTTGGATTTATATTGCTAAAAAAAGAATTGGTATGATTAAAAATCTTCAGGTGATCGCGTCCCACCCGCTTAAAGCAAAACCTGCCGGTTCGGATAATACCTTACAAACATTGGAAATTTATGTATCCGGAATCCGGGATGAAACTGAAGCCCTCCGCATTGAACAATCTTTGGAACGGATAGCCGGCGTAAATACACCCCGGGTCAGTTTTGCTAATCAGTTGATTACGGCCGTAATTGACAGCCGCGTCCTAACGACCCAACACATAGCGGATATTTTGCGCCATCAGGGCATTCAAGTCGCTGTGGAACAGAAATCCTTTCCCATCCGCGGCATGCACTGCGCCTCGTGCGTGCAAACGGCGGAAAAAGCCATTCGCAAAGTGCCTCAGACGTTGGGCGTCACCGTCAATCTGGCCAATCAATCGGCCCTGATCGCCTATCTGCCCTCACCCCGGACGTTGCCGATGCTCGCCGAAGCCGTACGCCAGGCCGGATATCAGCTGATAACCGAAACCACGGATCCGGTTGACTCGCAGGAAAAATATTTTCTGGCGCGGTATCATGAATTGAAGCGACGGTTCATGATTTCCCTGATCCTTACCTTACCGGTAGGGGCCGCTTCGATGCTGATGATCCACGAGCCATGGATATCGTGGGCGCAAATGATACTCACCTTACCGGTACTGGCCTGGTGTGGCCGGGGGTTCTTTGCCGGCGCGTGGATACAGGCGCGGCAATTCCGGTCGAATATGGATACGCTTATTGCTACAGGCACCGGCGCGGCTTTTCTGTTCAGCGCGGTGGTTCTGCTTTTTCCGCAGGGGTTCCCCGACGGGCATATCTATTTTGAAACCAGCGCGATGATTATCACGCTTGTGCTGTTCGGGCGTCTTCTGGAAGAACGCGCCAAACAAAAAACCCGCCGGGCCGTCGCCGCGCTGATGAAACTTCGTCCGCCAAAAGCGCGCCGCATAACTCCGGATGGCCGGGAGAACGAAGTCCCCGTGCATGAAATCCTTCCCGGCGACCGCATCGCCGTCAAGCCCGGCGAAACCATTCCCGTGGACGGCATCGTCGAATCCGGCGCCTCCACCGCGGACGAAAGCCTGATAACCGGCGAAAGTATGCCCGTAGAAAAATTTCCTTCGTCCGCCGTCACGGGCGGCACCATGAATGTCAGCGGTTTTCTTATTGTCCGTACTACCCGTACGGGACAGGATACAACCCTCGCGAAAATTATCGAACTGGTGCAGAACGCGCAGGGCAGTAAGGCGCCGGTCCAGAAATTGGTCGACCGTATCAGCGCTGTGTTTGTCCCAGCGATTCTAATCCTCTCGATTTTGACTTTTTTAATTTGGTACGTACTGCCTGAAAGCCCTTCCTTCCGGGACGCAATGATTTACGCCGTGACGGTACTCATCGTCGCCTGTCCCTGCGCGCTGGGGCTGGCGACACCGGCGGCTATCATGGTAGCGGTGGGCAAAGGCGCCGCGCTGGGCTTGCTGATACGAAACGCCGAAAGCCTCGATCATCTGGTTTCGGTCAACACGGTAGTGTTTGATAAAACCGGTACCGTGACGCTGGGTCGCCCGGAAGTGGTTTCGATGGAATGCATCAACCTGTCGCCGACAGGCTCCCGCGAGACCGTGGAATCGGTATTATGGAGCATGGAAAAACGCGCCAATCATCCTTTAGCCGACGCCATTACCGCGTATCTCAGGAACCGGCCAGGCCTGAACGATCAGGAAATTTCCGATTTTGAAAATCTCCCCGGCGCCGGCGTGAAAGCAATATGGAACAATCAGACGGTACGTATCGGCCATGCGCAGTTTATGATTAACAACGGTATTGAATTGAAGGATATATTCCCTACAGATGCGTCTGAAAATGATGCCCGAGAAACCACGATTTATATGGTTATAGACCGGACACCGGTTTGCCGAATCGTGATGGCCGACCGGATTTCCGCTTCCGCTATGACTGCCGTAAAATCCCTCAAGAACCAGGGCTATCGTACCTATCTGTTATCCGGCGACCGGGAGCCTGTAACACGGGCTATTGCCGGGGAACTGGGCATGGATGCTTATTTTGCGGATATCAAACCCGACGGTAAAGCCGCCGTGATTCGTCAATTGCAGGCCGCCGGTTCCAGAGTGGCCATGATCGGCGACGGCATCAACGACGCACCGGCGCTTACCGCGGCCGATGCGGGTATTGCGATGGGACACGGCGCTGATGTCGCTATCGAAAGCGCCGATGTCATACTCACCGGCCGACATCTGGAGCGCATTGTTACGCTTTTTGAATTGGCAAAAAAAACGCGAGCCACTATCCGGCAGAATCTGTTCTGGGCGTTCATCTATAACATTATCGGTGTCCCTCTTGCAGCCGGCGCACTTGTCCCTTTTTTCGGTATCGCCTTAAACCCGATGATCGCCTCCGCCATGATGGCGTTCAGTTCCGTGTCGGTTGTGATGAATTCGTTAAGACTGAATAAAAAAATCAGGGATAAAGTCTATCACGATTAATCGTAGTTTATTATACTTAGTATATATAAATTAAAATAATCCTTGACAATTACAAAAAATCGTGTATACTCTCCGCCCATGTAACCCGGGTAAAAGTGTTTTTAGAGTCGAAACCGTAATCAAACAAGGAGAAAACGAGATGAAAACTCAAGAAAATCAAGTATTTAGGAATTGGGGGGGGTAATTCTATTACTCAACCTCGTTAGTTTCGTATTTTTGTCTTCATGTGAATCCGATAAGTCCTCCAGCGGGCCGGTCGTTCCGGGAACAAATATGACCCGCGAACAAGTCAAAGATTATCTCAACAACCTTGCCAAAGAAGTAGCCGAAAACAGAACATTCACGGCAACCGGTCAAGTAAACAAATCCAAGATGAACAAAGCCACATTCATCAATCGTCTTTTGACGGAAGAAAAAGTTGATATGTACGAAGTAATGACCGGCGCTCCGAAAACCATCAAAGTGGACGGCAAGGAATGCAAAGTGATTATTGAGGCGGCGAACGAAGACAAGCTGAATTCATTCGCCAAAGGCAGTTCTGCGACAGAAGTTGAATGCGCTATCGCTGTGGATGATCAGTATTTCTGGGACGGAGTGTCTTCGGAGGTCACTGTACCCGTGCAATTGGTGTACGATGAAAATTCAGGTATACCCGTCGAAACACAATATTGGACGTTGCCGTATGCAAGTGATATCAATGATATTGAAGAAGATTTTAACAACGCGATTGCCGCACGACTGGCTTCTTTGGAATTTCCGATGTTTATTCTGACTATCGAAAATAACCTTGAAGAATTGGAAATGGAAAAAACGGCTGGGTTGAACAAGCCTACGGCGGCTGGATATTTGGTTTTAAAAGGAATTCGGCTTAGAACGGAACGGGACGGCTGGTCGCATGAAGAGTTTGAATTGTGGTATGGAGGACCGGTGATACCAAGCAATACTAAACCGGTTATTTATCAGTGTTGGAAGATGAATGGGGTTACGAGATTAGATGCAAGCGGCACTCAAAGATATTTTTCCGATGTAAACAAAGCCCACAAATGGTACGCGGATCAGGGTTGGGATGTCAGACTCTTAGCGCTTGGAGATGATAACAAGGCGATGGTGGCATGGGAAGATGATTGGAATGAAGGCCAGATTGACCGACGCTGTTTGGTCCCGAATTTATCCTATATCAGACCCGGGCAAACCAATGTCCGTCATGTAAGAGCTTCAACGAAAAATTATGATGCTTGGGATCTATCCACGAATAAGATAGATCCGAATGTTGATCTTGCTACGGAAATTGACGGTGCATGGCTGCCAACCATAGACGAGGACGATTCTTTTAGTCAATCGGCCGTTTATAAAATTACGAATAATAATGTAAGAGATCGATCTCAAAACGGAACTTATACTTTCCATTCAGCGGATGCTGTTAATGTACCAGGCGGTTTAGGCGATATATATTATCGATTTGCCTGGTCAGGTAATTAATCAATTTGGTATTGGATGTATTAAAATCCCCTTCGTTTTTGCGGAGGGGATTTAATATTAAATTTTATATTTTTTTTAACAAAGTTTATAATTACATTTGTTCATATATGAAAGCCATTAAAAAAACATTTTACATATTAATAGTATTTGTTTTGAGTTGTTCCTGTAAGTCTTGCTTCAAAGAGTATGAAGATGTTGGTTCACTTATTTTTAAGAAATATGATTTTATCGCCGGGGTGATCGCTCCGGATAGTTCCGCTCAATTTACACGTAACTACGCAACAGAAGTCTTTGTGGGTAGAATGATACCGGCCGATAGAAAAAATATTTATTTTATTAAAGGTATAAGCAACCCTGTTCTGTACGATCTTCTGCTTGGCACGCGGCAGTGGTATCGGGTGTATTACGATTTCGATTCCACAGCAACGGTATTTATCAAATCGAGTAACGACAGTGTCCAGTTAACTTATAGTGGTTACGGTATTTACAAAGATATTTATCGATCATTAAAGATTAAAAGCGGAGAAAAATACCAGTTAATTGTCAAAAAAGAAAATGGACAGGTATATACATCAGATACAGAAGTGCCTATGGACATTGAGATATTGGAGCCACATAAGGATACTTTAACAATTGTGCCGGATTCTTCTAAAGCGGCATTTATCGATGTTAAAATATCTCATATTGAAAAACCAGCTTATTACATAGTATATAGAAATTATAGTAATTTTAAACCATATTCTATTTATTATATGAGGGATGATGATTTAAAACAAGGAATTATTTTTGTTGCTAGTGGCGAAGATACAACACGAATTGCATTTATTGATATTTATATGGAAGTGCGGGGCATGGATAAGAATTTTGCAATTTTCAATGATCCAGTCAATAATGCCGGAAGTAATGATTTTTGGCCATATCTGGATTCGCTTGAACGGCTTAATATTCATCAGCGGTCGAATATTCAGGGAAGCGATGACGTCGTCGGCGTCTTTGGTTCTTACAATGCCGCCGTTAAACAGTTTACGGCCATGGCGCTGTGGGACAGCGTGAGCTATAAAAGAAAATAATATTGGTTTATGATTATGAAAAAGATGTTTATTTTATTCCCACTGATTTTTATTGGTCTTTCATCCTGTTTCCGTGAGTACGAGAATTCTAATATCTGGCATGAAAAGGATATCGTTCTGGGTATTCTCGCGCCGGATAGCTCTACGAATTATAACCGTGCTTATAATGTTGAAGTCTATGTCGGCAGAATGATCCCTGGTTCCGGAAGCACCTATATCGGTATGGAGAGTTTAGATTTATTTTATCTTGTAGTAGAAATAATAAACGAAAATTTCGTTGAATTGCAATATGATTCCACGGCTACGGTAATCATTGAATCTGAGGAACAATCGGTAACATTATCTCACACGCATTACGGTATATATGCTGATATCGGACATCGGCTTAAAATTAAAGCTGGAGGAACATATCATCTGACAGTCGATAAGCAAAACGGAAAAAGATATACCTCTCAGACTCAAGTGCCAAAGCCTTTCCAATTGATCCTTACCTCCGGGGACACCATTAAAACCACACCGGATTTCCAGGGAAACGCCGAGTATCCTTTGCAAATCGAAATATCGGACACGCCTGCTTATGTTGTTCGAATAGACAGCTCCAATTTTGGAAAGAGAGAGTTGTATGCATTTTCTGATGAATTGATAGGGTACGTCACTTTTCCATACTCCCATCAACCGGTTACATTAACCGTAATGTCGGAAATAAGAATTATCAATCAGCATCTGGGGAATTTTCGTGTTCCATCATATTCTTACTTATCTATGGCAGGGAGCAGACGGTTCAACGATTATAGAAATGATTTGAAAGAAAAATCATTAAAAGAACGATCCAATATAGAGGGCGATAATGTCGTTGGCGTATTTGGGGCATACAATGTTATCAGAAAGCGATATTACGTTTATGAATTACGGAATAAACAGAAACGAAGCGTAAATGAAAATTTAATCATAATTCTATAAAACTTTAAGTAAAAAACCATGAAAAGATTTATTGTTTCACTTGTATTTTTAAGCGTTGTTTGTTCCAACTTAATTTTTGGTCAACATCGATACCTTAAAATTGAAGACAGTTCGTATTTTGCGCGCGTTTCACTTTTTACCGGGGTGGCACAGGCTTTTGATAATTCCGCGGATGACAATCTTCAAATCGGTTTCCGTTTTCCGGTATGGCAAAGATTTCATATTGTTACAAATGCGGGGTTACGACATGTCGAACCATATACCGTAATGGGAAGCATTGGTTTAGAAACTGATATTTACCGATCTGTCAAACAGAGAGCTAAATTTATTGTAAATTATTCAAGATATTATCGAGCGGATGAGTATTTGCTTTTTGATTCAAAATACAGCAAAACATCATTTGGCATAGGAGCTGAATCTATGATTTTCCGGCGATTAGGCATTAATATTGAATATAGGCCAATAGGTTTTTACTTCGGTACACGCAGGGATAATCCAGAGAAAGGGAACCCGTCGTTAACCGGAGCCGGGGAGTTTCATGTGAATTTATTTGTAGCGCTGTTTAAATTATAAAAAAAATCAGGGCGTTGAAATCATCAACGCCCTTGATGAGTAATGCTATTTTCAAACCATTTACTTCTTGTCGGCTTCCGAGAGCTTGCGTGCGGTTTCCTCGGCTATCTTGGCTTCTTCGAGACGGCCGGTTTCTTTGTACAGCGTGGCCAGCATGATGTGCGCCTGGGCCATATCGGGTTTCAGGGCGATCAGGGCAAGAATGGAATTTTCCGCTTGTTTCATCAGCCCGTAATCGCGGTAAAGCGCGGCGGTCAGTAAGTACCACTGCGGATTGGTGTTATCGCCATTACAGACTTTCAGGATTTCTTTCAGGTCGTCTTCCATGGTGGCGCGGTCGTCCGAATTAATCAGCGTAAAACCGACCTGCGGACTGATATCGGTACCTTTGGCGTCCTTAACCGTCCACACATAGCGTTCATCGTTCTTCAGTTTGGGAGCGGTTTTCGGGTACACGGCTTCGTTAACGCCGGAAACATTGATTTCATACTTGAAGTCGGAAATTTCGCTCTTAATCTGGATGACATATTCTTTGGTGCTGGTTTTGCGGTGATCCATCCACTTGAAAACCGGTTCCGATTCGAGAATTTTCGTCTCGGAAGGATACGTAGCCGTGATCAGACGGTTGGCGTCGCCGGCCCAGGCGCGGGTCGCTCCGGCCATGGACGTGCCCGAAGTCTCACCCCAGAGCATGCCGGAAAGAGAACTGTACAAACCCGACAGGAACGAATTCTGTTCCTGTTTGGTCTTGACGATACTATAGGTCTTGTTATTGCCTACAACAACTTCTTTGCCGGTGTAATACATTATTGTTACACTGCCGTCTTTGCCGGTGACGATTTTATCGCCTTCCATCAGTTTGGTCTGCATATTGGCAGTCTTGGCTTTCCCGGATGCATCGGTGATTGTTACTTTTCCTTTAATCGATGAAAAAAAAGCCACATCCTGAGCCATGGCCAATTGAGCCATCAGGAATAAACCGGTAAGACTGAGAATCAATCCTTTCATTTTCATAATTATCTCCTGTAAATATTTAATATTAATACAATTAATAAAATGCCGTGCTGTGTTTCTTTACAACATTTGCTTATGAATATCACCTATTTGCTGAAAGTAAACAGCATAAGGTGTTATATTATAAAAAAAAGCACGCGCAAAAACAAGTTTTTATTTCGTCGTCATATGATAAGTACCGTCCCAGTTGGCGCCCGGAGGATTGGCTATGAACTCTTTGCATCGTTCGATATAAAGTTTGCTGGGACAGTCATCGGGCACAAAACCCAGGGCTTCTTCAAACTTGTTGATGGCAGGCAGCCATTCCTGTTTACGGTATAATTCGATGCCCTGCTGATACATTTCTATCATCCGGATTTGGGCTTCGGGCAGGGTGTCGGATTTCCGGGCGATCAGTTCAAAAACTTTTACGGGTTTGGTCTTACCTTTGACAATGATGAAATCCAGATCCCGTACGATGAGATGCTCCCGCGCCTGTTCGTAGGTAAATTCGCTGATCATGAGGTAAGTGCCGTATTGTTTATTGGCGCCTTCGAGCCGCGAACTCAGATTCATCGCGTCGCCGATACCGGTGTAGTCGTACCGGATGTCCGAGCCGATATTGCCGAAGACCACTTTGCCGGTATTCACGCCGATACGGTTTTTAATCGGCGGCAATCCCTTCTGAATCCACTGTTCCCGGAGGCCTTTGAGATGCTGCTGCATTTCGAGCGCGGCGAGACAGGCGTTCAGGGCGTGGTCTTTCTGAGCGAGCGGCGCGCCAAACACGGCTACAATCGCGTCGCCGATGTATTTATCCAGCGTACCACCCTGATTGAAAATGACTTTGGTCATCGCGCCGAGATATTCGTTGAGCAGTTCGACGAGTTTTTTCGGACCAAGATTTTCGGAAATGGTCGTAAAACCCTCAATGTCGGAAAACAGAATGCTGATTTCCTTTTCCTCACCGCCCAGTTCCAGTTTGGTGGGATCCTTGACGAGTTCTTCCACGTAGGCCGGCGGGGCGTAACGGGTAAACATGGACTTTATCTGTTTCTTGTTCTTCTCTTCCGTAAACGCCTGATAAATGGATGTCGCGAAGTAAGCCACAAACACCGTAAACGTAAGACTCAGCACCGGCAGCCAGATGTTATAATCGGCAAAAAGGATATAACCGCTTGTCCAGATAGCGATCAGTAAAAGGATTACGCACAATAATTCGACCAGCAAGCCGTAACGCACCGTAACCTGAACGACCAGCACGGGAAGGATAATCAGAAGAATCAGTAATACGCCGAACGGGATCTTTGAAATAAAATTCTGATTCATCAGTGTCATAAAAGCGTTGGCATGCACTTCGGCGCCGTACATCCAGTTGCCTTTAGTGTCCACGTAGTACGGCGTGATAAAGCGGTCGGGCACAAATTCGCCGCCGTTGCCGATGAAAACAATTTTATTTTTGAAAAAATCTTCCGGCCAGGCGATTTCCCCTGTCAGGCGGCTGCTGCGGTAGGTCAGAAAGTTACCCTCGCTGACCTGTATCCACTCATCGCCCGATTGCTTCTGCCAGCGAGCGGGCGGACCTATATAATTGATAATCATGGAACCGCGGTGGTACAGCGGAAGATTTTTTATGATTTGATTTTTACCGTCGCGCAGGTCTTCGATCAAAGCTTCCGGTTTAATGCCTTGATACATGCTGTACGCCATCGCTGAGAAAGACAGATAGGTTTCGCCGTCGGACAGTGTGGCGACCGGTTTAACTTCGCGGACATTCGCCATCATGCCGCCGCCGGAGACCTGCAGGTTCGCGTAGCCCACGCCTTTCAACCCACCGAGAAAAAAGGAATCGGGATTTTGCATGTACGAACCGTCTTCCCGGTCATGCCAGATGGACACTGCAATCACGTTATCCGCACGTTTCATGGCGTTCAGGAGCACCGTATCCCCGCCCGGATCGAGTTTGTCCATTTTATCGTAAAAAGCGATATCCATCGCGATGACTTTAGCGCCTTTAGCGGACAGCGTATCGATAAGGCGGGCCAAATAACGGCGCGGCAACGGATCAAAGTAGCCGTAGTCAGTCTTAAGCGCGGCTTCATCGACCATCACAATAGCCACGCCGGGTACTTTCTCGACGACGGGACGGGTGCGCCATTTGAAGAAAATATCCAGCGCGCCTTCTTCGGTACTTTCAAACACGGGCGCTTTGGAAAGATAAAGCCCGAACAGCATGGAAAAAAGCATGATCAGCGTCAGCCACAATTTCGTATGATGCTTGCGTATCATCGGCTTCATAAATCTGCTCCCAATATATTAATTGTAACGGTCCACAAGAAAGGACTCCGGCGATGGCCGTTGCCGGTGCAGTAATTCATTGGCGTACACCATGGCCTCCGAGTCATAAAATCGCAGCCGGTAGCGGGTCAGCAGCCCTTTACGCAACGTGATATACAGCACATTGCGGTCCCATCGGTACGACTGGATTTCATTCCACTGGAATTCCATTTCATTTTTTCCGGTAACCTGCCCGAAGCCGATTTCGTTTATAAAACATACCTGGAACAGCAGGCTATGCAGGAAAAAGCCGATCATCAGACCGCTGAGTCCGATCAGCAGGAAAGTTTTTTCATCGATATAAAGATAGACAATGACCGCCAGCGCCGCAGCGACCACAAACAGCCAGAAATACAGGCGCACGGAGAACCGGTTTACCCGCGTCATCATAAAGCCGCTTCGCCCGGAGGTACGAACGGAATAGGTAATCAGCTTGTACAACTCGTGATATAATAAAAAGAGTACAATCGCCCAGATGCTAATCATCAGCATTTCCAGAAAAATCTCCGTACCGATCATAAGCCTGTTCCTGCGTAAAAATTCAGCGGTGTCGCGTTCACGTTATGCAGTCTGTACGGTCCTCTGTCAGAAAAAGACGTCATCGATAAACTTCGCGGCTTCGACGGTTTATTCCAGCTTATCCTTCCAGTCGGACTTGTATTTGTTCGGGTTTTCTTTAATGAACATTTTGAACCATTCATCCCCGTAGCCGGTGCTTCTCGGATGGCGCGCATCCTTGCCTTCATTAATATACCCGTCGTTATACTTCATGAAAACGTATTCCGCCAGCCGCTTATACCGCGCAAATACCATATTCATCTGATTGTTGGAATAATCCGACAGGTACTGGACCGCCAGCGCGGGATTGGTTTTGTAAATCTCGGACGCGGTTTTTTCCACCGCCGGCTGAAGGGCAACAAATTTATCCTCCAGTTCTTTCTGCACGGCCTGGATTTCCTTGATGATATATGAATATTTTCCGTACGCATAATTGTTCAGCAGGTTGAATACCCACGCGGGGGAATCCCATGAGAATTTGTTGGCGTTGGCGTTTTTATACGCGCAGGGCACTTCGGTCATGCTGCAATAGAGCGGCATATAGGTAGTGCCGTAGGTGTCATCGAGACCGTACCAGAAAACGCCGCCAATCGGGTCCGGCAGGTAACTGCGGGCCTGCGCGACAAAGGAGAATGCCGTCTGCTGGGTCGATACCGGCCGTCCCCAGGCGTAGGTCGTCAGGGAATCGTCGGAGACTTTCCATTCCAGCGGTTTCCAGCGGTAGGGATTGCCGTAGGGTCCCGCGGCCAGTTCTTTGGTCATGTCCCACGGCGTGCCTTCAAAATGGTCGCGCATAAGCGCCATCACATCCTGTACGGTAAGTTTTTTATCCGGTTTTATCCAGAGCGGGTACGGCTGGGCGCCTTTTACCGCGCGCCAGTAATCGGCGGGTAGTTTCAGCGACGGCGCCGCGCGGTCGAATATGCGCCATACGCGGCCTTCGCAGTACAGCGCGCCGCCCGGATCCAGCGGACAGTACGCGTCGGCGAAATAAAACGGCTGACCGTTTTTCTTGTCATAATACCCTTTGCTTTCGGCAAATGTCACCACATCCGGCGCGTACAGGCAGTTTTCTTTGTCGTTCATCGGCACTTCGCGGATTCGGGCCTGATTGGCGTGCGCGCACATATAGCCGTCCGGTACACGGCGGGCTACCCACACCGCTCCGGAATGCTTCGGACCTTTGGATTTTTTCTTTGCATCCACCCGGAGGGTGCCTTTTGCAATGATCTCAAAAATCCATACTTCATTGGCATCCGCCACAGACATGGACTCGCCGGTGGACGCATAGCCGTATTCTTCCACAAGTTTGGTCATGACCTGAATGGCTTCCCGCGCGGTTTTGGCCCGCTGCAGGGCCAGATACATCAGCGACCCGTAATCTATCACAGCGTTGGAATCTTTCAGTTCCGTCCTTCCGGTGAAGGTGGTTTCGCCGATAGAAACCTGATGTTCGTTCATGTTGCCTACAACCGCATAGGTATGGGCGACTTGTTTGATGCGGCCCAGCCATTTGCCGGTGTCCCACTCGTAAATATCCAGCGAATCATTGGCGCCCCAGTCTTTAGCCGGCAGGTAATATAAGGGCTCAAAAAAGCCGCCCGCATCGGCCGCATAGGTGATCATTGTCGAGCCGTCGGCGGAAGCGCCTTTGGAAACAAGTATATTCGTGCAGGCGTGCGCATAGTCCCAGTATCCGATTATCAGCAATCCGGTTAACCATACCTTGAGGAGAGTCTTCATGTCTGTTCCTTTGTAATTAGGTGTAATTTGATTTTAGAAATTATACGTGAATGAAAAACGGTTGACGCTGCCGATACCCCAGGACGCGAAAGAATAATCAATCGTGTAGTGCGTGTAGGTATAACCGAAACCTGCGGAAAAACCTGCCGCCCGTTCCATAAAACCGTCGTCGCTGATATTGAGATCACGGTGCCGCTGGTTGTCATATCCGAAGCGCAGGTACAGATTTTCCCGTGGATTAATTTCAGCGCCGAGCGAGAAATTATTCAGCGCATCGCCGGCCGACCCGCCGTTGACCTGGACAAGATTGGCGCTGAGCGTCACGGGCGCTTTTTCCAGCTTCTTACTGACGCCGAACTGGACACGCAACGGCAGCTTTTCGCGCGTATGGATAAAGGAACTGGTGGGCGTTCCCAGATTGAGCACCGCAAACCCGGCCTGCATCAGCAAAGGATCATACCGGTATATCACCCCCAGATCCATCGCCACCGCCGAGGCGCTGTATTCCTGAATCGCGGAACGAATGTATTTCATCGTAACACCGTAACCAATCTGATCGTTCAGGTGATGCGCGTAGAAGAAATTCCAGCTGAAATCCGCAGCGCCGAACGTGCCGGTTGGATTGCCGTTTACATCGAGGCCTTTAAAATCGCCGTAATTGAAATAAACGATACCGCTGCCGAACACGCCGTAATCGGCCCACGGCTGGGCATAGCCGATATATCCGGAACCGATATCCAGCAGATGGTCCATATAACTGGCCGTAACCTGCCGGCTGTCCAGAAACGCCACCGACGCGGGATTGTATAAAACGGTGTTGACATCGCCGAAACGTGAGGTGAAAGCGTCGCCCAGCGCCGTCGCCCGCGCGGTCACACCAACCCGTAAAAACTGGAAAGCCGGTTCGCCGGCCTGCAGTGTGGAAACAACGAATAAACTTAAAAGAAATATTTTACGCATACTTAGCCTTTTTCAAATCACAAAGGATTAACATGACAATTTTTAATATATCAAAATTCCGTAAACAATGTCAACATAATTTCACGCTTTATCACGTGATCGGAGTTGTTCCCTCAGGCGGTGCACGCTTTCATCAGCCAAGTAAATCCGGTAACGAAAACCGCATAAAACCAGATACAGCAGTATGAACGAGACAGCGCAGGCCAGCAAAGTTATCAGCATTTCGGGTTCCAAACCGGCGTCGGCGCTGTTTCCGAACACCGGTTGCGGATGCTGGGTGCGCCACCAGCGTATGGAAAGATACACCAAAGGGATGTCGAGGAAACCGATAATCCCGAGTACTGCGGCGAATCTTGCCCGCCGGGCGATATCCGCTGTATGCGCGCGCAGCAACATATAGCCGGCGTAGATTAGCCACAGCACCAGCGTCAGCGTAAGACGCAGATCCCACGTCCACCAGACGCCCCAGGCCGGCTTCGCCCATATCGGACCGGTTATCAGCACCATGGTGCAGAACAATAGGCCTACCTCCGCGGAAGAAGCCGCCAGGTAATCCCAAATCATTCGCCGTTTGGCCAGATATAAAAGACTTGCGATAAAAACCACGGTAAACGCCAGAAACGAAATCCACGCTGCGGGAACATGAAAGTAAAATATCCGCTGGACCTCGCCCATACTTTTTTCGGCAGGCGCCCAAATAAATACCAGATACAACGACCCCATCATACATACGGCAGTCAGCGGAATCAGAATCTTTTCAAAACGGGTCATCATGCCGGCGGATTAATGACTTAAAGCGTATATGACAATATTGGTCGCCATCTTCAGCGCGTCCTGATGTTTTTCGATACCGTCTTCCGGAAACACCGCCGGCCCCTCAAGCCCGTCGCTGATATCGGTATTCTTACTGTAGAAACAGACCAGCCGGCCGTTCCAGAACAATCCGTAGGCTTGCGCGGGACCGCCGTCGTGCTCGTGAATCTTCGGCAGGCCTTCCTTGAAAACATAATACACGCTGAATATCCGGTGGCTGAACGGTATCGCGACAAAGTCGAGTTCCGGGAATACTTTTTTCATCTCCCGCCGGAACGCGGGGTCAATGCCGTAATCGTCATCGCACCACAGAAACCCGCCGTTCGTCAGGTGCGTACGGAGTTGCCTGACGTCCGTATCCGAAAACCGCACGTTGCCATGACCGGCCATATACAAAAACGGATACTCAAATAATTCCGGGTCGCCGGGTTCCACGTACACTTCCTCATCCTGAACGGAAATATTGGTATTCGTTTTCAGGTACTTCAATAAGTTGTTCAGCGCGGTTTTGTTACCGTACCAGTCGCCCCCGCCGCCGTATTTCAGCCGGGCAATCGTAAATCCGCTCGACGACACCGATCGCGATGTTTTCTGCGCGTATAACGCCGGCGTCATGGCCAACAGGAGAAAAACGATGCTAAAAATTTTCATTATTCCGTGTTTCTTTTTTCAAAATAAACAGCAATCCGGCTGTGCCGATGATCATCATAACAATACTGATTATTTGCGCATTCGTCAACCCGAAAATAATTTTTGGGTTCAGACGCAGATATTCAATCCCGAACCGCTCCATGCCGCCCAAAATCAGGAATAAAAAAACCGTATGGCCCGGCGGATGATTTTTTCGCTGTGTTCGCAGTAATATGAAAAATAGGATTAATGAAAAAACCGTTTCATACAGGGGCGTGGGATGGCAGAGCGTGTCGTCGGGAACGACGCCGCCCGGATAATTGGATGCGATATCCGTTCCGCGAAACGCTCGCGACGGCGGCACGATGCCATTGGAATAATCCGCGGCCCACCAGCCATCCCATGGAGTACCGTAATCGCCGTCGCCGGAGAGATGGCAGCCGATGCGCCCGATACCGTAACCAAGCGGCACGACGGGCGTGATGAGGTCCAGTGTTTTACCGAGCGGCAGTTTTTTATATCGAATGATACCCATCATCGTCAGGGTCGCGGCTATCAATCCGCCGTACCAGGTCAGCCCCGCGCCGGACAGCAGTTTTTCCATCGGGCGGGTTATGAAACCTTCATAATTCTCAAACAGCAGGTAATATAATTTTGCGCCGGTAATGCCCGTCAGCGCGGCCATGAACGCGAGAAAATCCGCGAATTCGGGTTTCAGTCCCTCGCGCCTGAAGCGGTATTTCAGAAACACGCTGCCCGCCACAAACGCCAGCGCCATCATTAACCCGAAACTGTAAACCGGAATGCCGCCAAACAGCGGTATTTTGAACACGACCGGAATCATTCGCCCCCCTGCGCGGATGGAACGGATGGAAAACGATCCAGTAATGCGTACCACGGAAGCGCGCTTCCCCATTCGAGCAGATGCGTTTTCAGTATGGCACCCCATGCGTTCCGGTCGCTGTGGCACAACCGCTCGTACAGTTGGCTTTTAATCGTATGCGCCAGCACCCACTCCGTCGCGCTGAACGGACGTGACAGCAGGGATTGCTGCAGACACCAGTCCGTCTTATCCGTACCGGCAAACCGTAAATACCTGCCGGTCAGCGTTACCCAGCGTTCCGCCGCCTCATCCGGATCGCCGGTATATAAGAAACGCTCAAAAGCCGCCAGCGTCATCATCATGCGCAATTGCAGGGTTTCCGATATACGGTAATAACGCAGGACGGCTTCGGCTTCGGCAATACCGAGGGTATCCAGCAACGGCTTCTGAATAAGCATCTCCGCGAAAAGTTCGGCCACCGCGTTGGACAGGGCCGGACTCACGCCTTTGAGAATGTAGCCGTTCTGGCTGATGTGGCAGTAATGAAGAGCCCGGCCGGATTCTCGGATCATCGCCGTGAACGCGTCCCATTCCGGCGCGCTGCCGACAAACATCCGGATGTCCGTCGGAATACGCACCGGTATCACCAGACTCGGAAAATCTTCGCCCGCGTCCGCCGTCACCATGCCGCTGTCTTCTAAAGAAAAACCCATCGCCTCCAGCGCATCCCACACCGCCTGACGCGCCGTTTCGGGCGGAAAGCGGAACCGGTCGCGCGTCACCGAAAATTGACGGTACAAATATTGAAAATCCGACGGCATCAGGGCCGGCGCTCCTGTGGCGCGGAGCGCTTCTTCCACCCACGCCGCATACGTTGTATCGGACGCCCATTCCTGCGCCTGCAGCATGTCATCAAAACGCTCCGGAGTTATTTCGGCGGTCGTCATTTTATAATCCGCATAATCCGCATAGCCGCGGGATCGCGCCGCCTGATTCCTCAAGCGAATCAGTTCTTTCCACGCCGGTATCAATGTTTCTGAAAACCGGCCGATTGACTGATACAGTTCACGGCGTTTCCCGCTGTCGGCTTCCACAGACAACCGGCGGTTCAGATCAAGAATACTGATATCCTCGCCCCCGTTAGTTCTGACCGAATGCCGCAGCGCTTCCTGTATCCGCTGTATCGTATTCAGAACATCCGCGTTCTGTTCAATCAACGTCCGCCGGATCTCGGTTTTGAGTAGAAACAATTTCCGCTTCTGAAAATCATCGGCATGGGGTTCCGATGCCTCAATCTGTTGTAGCAAAGCGGTATTAGTCATTACGCTCAGCATTTGATTTTCCAGCTCCTTTAGCCGGCTGCCGGGCTTGCCGCCGTACCAGTCCCAGAGCTCGTTTTTGTACCGGATGCTCAATTCCTCCAGCTGATCCTCGAAGTCGTAGATGAAACGAATAATATTGAATCCCGATGTTTTTTTATGCATGATTTACCATGTTTTAGGAAACCGTTTTGTTGAAGAAAATGTACGATATTTTTTAAATTTTGCCACGAAAAAAATTTGCATTTTTTTAAAAAAAATATTATTATGTACTTTTATGATGGGCTCTTAGCTCAGCGGTTAGAGCAGAGGACTCATAATCCTTTGGTCCGGGGTTCAAATCCCTGAGGGCCCACTATAAAAGCTGATTGATATTCTCATCAGCTTTTTTTGTTTCTTTATTATGTTTTCAACAAAGGCTCAAAAACATTTAACTGAATTACAATAAAAAACATTTTAACCGGAGATGGCATATGCTTGACAAGATTTTACGGCGGCTTTTACCGCAGGGTATCGGTTTAGCACTTATGGTCTTGGGCTGGTATATCAGCATTGTCAATGTGGGTCTGGATAAATTTTCCTCGCCGACGATCTTTACAAAAGCATCGGCGTTCGGATTATTGCTGATTCTCATCGGCGCTTATTTACCGCAGGTCTGGATTCTGATCCTGAACCGGCTGAAGAAGTAACCGTATCTGTTCTTAATGCAATGCCACACCGCCTCCATGTCTTGAGGGTTATGCATTATGGGTGGAAATGAATAAATATCCTGGAGTGACATACCACTTTACATACCATTTAAAGACCTCAGCGCCTGTTAATTGCTTTTAATAATAATGTATTTCCTTTCATTTTTTTCTGAATAATTTTAAAGCGGCCACAGCAATCAATTTATTCAAGATTGTTTTATTGGTTTTCTAACGTGGTCATCTATATTATTTTTCAATATCATCAAATTTCAAAGAAAATTCATATCTCTAAATTGGACCATAAGATTTAATCGCAGAGACCGTGGAGTGTACAGAGAGGGTCGTAGAGAATTGTTAGAATATTTTCTGCTTTGTTGATAGGAAGCGGACCTGTATTATCTAAAAATGCATTTACTAATTGAACAAACATGAAAATAAACTTACTAAATAATACGCTCTGAAAGCTGGAATTAACAACCACCTTTATTTTTATTGCGCATCTGCAGCCGGAAACGCTGCAGAATACGGTGAATTAGCTGACGCTATGATATATTCCAATAGATAGATAATGACCATTTAATACTCATATAAATAAAGACACCTATTGCCACTTCAAAATTGGAGCTTTATTATTTCACAATTTTCCATTATCTTCGAAGAAAGGATTACGCCTTTTTTAAAATGACAAACCGCTCATTTACACAAAATTATTTACAGACTCATTTTTCATATTTACACAAATATTTTCATTTGTAAATTACCAAAACGCCATGAGCGAACGCCTAACCGCCTGTTAGGCGATGTGCGACAACCCTAAAAGCAACCACCTAAACTAATACCGCCTTATATTATTAATATATCAGTAATGATAGGTGTAATTCCGATTTTAAATAATACTCCATTAGTCTTAGGCTGATGACGATATCCAATAACATAGTCCTAAGTAATAAAAATAATTCTATAGTTTATTAATAAGAGCCTTTTTTTCAATATTAGCAATCATTAATTTCCCAGAATCGATATAACTATTTAAATATAATTTTAATCTTTCAAGTTCTTCATATTTTAAACCCATAAGAATATGGCTAAGAAATTGATCCCTGATTACTCTCATAATATTCTCATTCTTATCAGATATTAATGGCATTACTTCTTTATGAAGATTGTTTCTAATCTCTTTTTTAAAATTTATCATTTTATCGATAAAAGATGATATCATTTCCTTCTTATGTTTCTCTTTTTTAAACAGACTAATCACAAACCCAGTTATAGCGCCTGCTATAGCTAATGGTGGTACAAATGCTGCTAATGCGCCGCCTAAACCGATAACTGCAGAGTAAGGACCAAACCAGGCGACCCAAGCAGCTAAACCGGCTCCAAAAGCACTTGATATTGCGGCTGTTTTAATTATGTCATTTGAAAATTGATTTTGTAAATGTTGTTCATAAAATGCATTCAAAAGAGAATTATTTAACTTTGCCAATTCTTCCAGATCATTTTTATAACTAGAAATCAATTCTTCAGTTACCTTTTGCCATTCATTCTGAATGATCAAATTGATTTTTTCGGACATTTTACCCCACCATATTTGTATTTTATTTTCGTTTATTATTCGTTGAATTTTTTCTTCTATTTTTTTATCACCATCATTCATAGAATGAATAATTTCCTGCGTTTCTTCTTGAAATAACTCATTTTCAATGCCATCATCAATTGCCGATTCTATCTTTAAATTAATCATATCCTTTTTTAGGATTAATTGAGATACATGTTTATTGATATTCTCGATGTTAGCATTTAGATCATTAAGTATTAAATTATGAACCAATAAATTTTCATTGATTAAAAATTTAGTCGAGTTGAAAATACTATTATTATGAACGACCTCAACTTTATTATGAATTTCTTGAATAAGATAATCTAAGAGTTCGTTTATTCCTGTATTATTCTTACAACTAGTAATAAAAATTTTATTTAAATAAATACCAAGCTTGCGATTAAGATATTCGAACAATCGATTAGAATCGGATTCAACTTCATCGAATCTATTAATAACGCCAATGATCGGTTTACCGTAATGGGCTATTGTTTTAATTCCTTCATTAACATCTACCTGGCCTAAATTATTTGCATTGAAGATCCATAATACAACATCAGATTGCTGAATAAATTTTTTGGTTCTTTCTTCATTATCCTTGGTAATTGTCATTAAACCAGGTGTATCTATTAAATGGAGTTTTCTAAGGGGCGATTCGGGTAAGCCAATCATAACATAAATATTATCGCTTGGACTGGCTGCGTTAAGGATATGGTTTAGTTTATCAAAGGAATCGATATTTTTCTTTTCATTGTTGATTGTTGCACTGATGATTTTGTTGTTTGCGTAAAAAATATCAATAAAATAGGAAGTTGTTTCTAATACTCCAACCGGGGATATTTCTTGTCCTATTATAGTGTTGATAAGACTCGATTTGCCTGATTTGATTTCTCCCATCAATACTAAATTCAATGGTCGGTAAAATTTATTTCTTATTACGTCGGAATCATTTAATGAATTAGAAATTTGTTTGAATTGTACGCTGAATATATTCTGCATGTTTTTATTCTGTAATACAGGACTTGTTAACAAAAAATTCTTTACTTCATCGATTTGAGATAATTCTATCATAATTGATTCTCCCATTTATTAAATCAGATATTTGAATATTTGGTATAGGCTTCGAACACTCATTTGTCATGTTTTCAAAGTCATTTTTAAAATCATATAAATATTTACTATTAAAATGGATATCTGTAAAACTATTTTCTCTGATATTATTAATAGACACTATCACTTGTCGTACAGAATTATCGATATTGTCTATAATTTTTCTTTCAACTTCATTAACCGTCTTCACTAAATGTCCATTTAAATCGTTAATCACACCGGGCAGCTTAAATTGTTTTACAATCCATTTAACAAAACCAAACATGCTTAAAACACCCATCGCTATAGCTCCAATGGGCCCAAACATTAGTCCTAATGCAATAATGGAGCCAATACCAACTGTAACAGTGGCATTTGATGTACTAATCCGTTGTTGATCAATTGATGATGAATGTTGAAACATATTTGATTGGATCAAATTATGATATATTTTATCAATATATTTAAATTCTGAGAATTTAGAAGCTCTTGCCATATTCTCGTGAAAGGATTGAACAATATTTTTGAATTTTTCTTCATATTCATATAATTCTTTTTCTAATGATTTTTGCATAAAAATATCATTTTTAATATAGTTTTCGACCTGAGTTTTTTGATTTTCCTCAAAGTCGAATAATCTGTCAGCTTTGTTCTCGATATTATTCTGAACTCTTTTCTGATAGTTTTTTAGGATTGTAGATAACTTTGATTTTTCGCTTTTTAATAATGACATGGATTGATTATCTAATTCATTAATTAATTTGATTCTTTCTTTATCATCATTGTTGAGCCTTAAAAGATATTTTTCGATTTCATCTTTTATACTCATATTGTAGCCAATAATACCGTGTTGTTTGCTGTTACACTGTAGAGAAGCCGCGTTATTATAAAAATTATTATTAATTGATTTTATCAAGTCTGGGAAATAGCTACTTTTAATCATTTCTTGATCATTACTTTCTAATCCGATTAACGCTTTTTTAGCTGAAAAAGGTATTATTTCCCTAAAGTAACTACCAAATATTTTTTCGGCCTCTTTTAAAACGATTTCAATATTATTTGTTGATGATGATGAAATAAGATCTATTCGATTTAATACACCAATCATATTATTGTTCTGAGTGCCAACCTTCTCTATTGCTGATTCAAGTTCCGTTAATAATTCATTTGACTTATTCGATGTAATTTTGGTTGCATCTAACATCCACAATACGCCGTCAGCCTTATGGTAATAGGATCGTAAATCTTGTTTGGTTTTTTCATCACCATATTCTTGCCATAAGCCAGGAGTATCTACAATTTCAAATTTTGATAAAAAATCATTTTTTTTACATGGCCATTTAACTTCAGTGATTTTTGATTTATAGAGCATTCTAGTGTTTAAGAACAACTTGAGTTCTTCTTTTTCTACCAAAGATGATAAATGGGTAGATTTGTTCTTGTATTCTTTATCGATTTGTTTTTCTGATTCAGCTCGTTTTTCTTCTTCTTCCTTAATTAAATTAATGGCTACTTGTTTCTTAAAAGTATCTTTTGATCCGTCTACATATTTGACTATTACATTTTCATTACAATCGTTACCATAAAAAACATCAATTTTCCATGTTTTAGGAAGCACGTCCATTTCTGCAACACGCCCACCGACTAAAGAATTGATTAATGTGGATTTGCCATATTTTCCCATTCCAACAACAAAAATTGTAAATGATTTTTGTAAATCTTCTTTGAGTTCAGAATATTCTTTTATATAAAATTGTAACTTATCCAAGGTATCCCTAATAATGGTTGAACCACTTGCATTAATTCTTCGTTTTAAATTAATCAGATTTGTTGATAGATAATTCGATTGGTGATTTATCAATCTTTGCAATAAAATGCGTTTATTATTATAATTTTGTACTGTCAATTTTCCATAAAAACTGACAATATCATCAATGATCGGTAAATGTGATGATTCCATATTTAGTTCTTACTTAAAAAGAAAGTTAAAAGATTAATTCCAAGAGATATGAAAATAATTATTGAAGTATAAATCAACATTCTTTTATTTTGTATATCAATTTGAATTTTATGACTGTAATTAAAATTGTTAATTATTTGTAATTCCGATAGTATGCTCTGATTCATCATTTTTATTTCATTTTGAATTTTATTATCTAGTTTATTAAGCAGGGATTCATTTTCATTCTGTGTTTTTTTTATTCTATCAGCAATATCGATATGAACATTATTTAAGTTACCGATATTTATTCCTTGATTAGTATCAATCAATTTGATCATCTCTTTTTTTGTATCATTAATCATATCAAATAAGGATATACTGTTTTTGTCAATTCTTTTATACAAATCATCTTTGAATGATTTAATAAAAGATGTCATTTCATGGTTTACTTCTTTATTCGACTCAGAAACTTCATTCAATGAATTAATTTTCTCTACTAACTCAGAGGAATTCGTTATAGTATTCAGTTTGATAATAAGTTGATTTAATGAATTTATTTTTTCTTGAACATTTGCCAGCAAATCATTTCGCTCCTTCTTAGCGTCCATTATTATAGATTCTATTTCAGGCTTAAAATTATTAAAAGCAGATGAGGTTTTCTTAATATCATCACAAGCAGTTTTAATTTCTTTGTTCGCATTAGTTAAATATTTTTCAATAGTGGGTTGCACGGTATCACTTATTAAGTGATTACTAACATTGTATAATAACTCTGAAAATTCTTTTTTGAGATTATCATCATTATTTTTCATTTTTTTCTCCAGTGTAATGGTTCATAGGAAAATGGAATTTTGAATGCATTAATTATGGTGTAATTTAAGCAACTTTTTTCTTTTCTGCACGTTCTTTTTTTGCTTTTTCTAATTTAGTATTTCTTTCCACTACTGTCCCAACGTTGGAACATGAAAACGCTCTAACATGTTGAAAATAAGCATTTCTATGGACATTTCAAAATTTTTCGATTTGAAATCAAAACGGCCATTTAGCTATATTTTTGGGGTAACCCTCAAGGAGATAGCTAATGAACGAAGGAAAAACCGTTTTTTCTCAGATTATGGATTATCTGCCGCTGTACGAATTCCAGAAATGTGTAAACCGCTACAAAGGAAATCACAAGATCAAACGTTTTACCTGTCTGGATCAATTTTACTGTATGGCATTTGCCCAGCTTACCTACCGGGAAAGTTTAAGAGATATCGAAACCTGTTTACGAGCTTCCCAGCACAAGCTGTATCATATGGGTATTCGCAGCCGGATTTCACGAAACACATTAGCCAATGCCAATCGGATACGGAACTGGAGAATCTATGCTGATTTTGCTCAAACACTCATTACAACCGCCCGTCAGTTATATGCCCAAGAAAATTTTGGTGTGCAACTGGAACAAACGGTCTATGCGTTGGATTCAACCATTATTGATTTGTGTCTGTCGCTTTTTCCGTGGGCAAAATTCCGAAAACGCAAAGGCGCCATCAAATTGCATACACTATTGGACATGCGAGGCAACATTCCTACGGCTGTTGTCATCACGCATGGAAAGGTTCACGACGTGAATATGCTCGATTCCATGCCGATAGATACCGGCGCCATTTACATTATGGATCGCGGTTATATAGACTACAAACGTCTGTACCGTATTCAACAAGCCTCGGCATTCTTTGTTACACGGACAAAAAGTAATTTTGATTTCAAACGATCTTTTTCAAATCCTGTTGATAAAACAACCGGCGTGCTTTGTGATCAAATCATAACTCTGAATGGGTTTTATCCACAAAAAGATTTTCCTGAAAAGTTACGTCGCATCCGTTATCGAGATGCGGATACGAACAAAACGCTTGTTTTTATGACGAACAATTTTACATTGCCGGCTCTTACGATTGCTCAGTTATATCATTGTCGTTGGAAAGTCGAATTGTTCTTTAAATGGATTAAACAGCATTTACGAATCAAGGCGTTTTATGGTAATAATGAAAATGCAGTTAAAACGCAGGTTTGGATAGCCATTGCGGTTTATGTCCTTGTGGCCATCATCAAGAAATGATTGAAATTGAAACATAGTCTTTACACGATTTTGCAGATTTTAAGCATTTCGCTTTTCGATAAAACCCAAGTCCAGCAAGCGTTTACAGACAATATTGACAAAATGAAAAAAGATGGCGCTTGTAACCAATTAAATTTATTCAACTAACGTTGGGACAGTAGTGATTGAGATTATAAAACACTTTTTCATGAAATACATCATGATTTATCAAATATTCAATCTCCTTAATATACTCTTTTTCTAATTCAAGATTTAAAATAGTTTCACTCCATTTATGTCGAATTCTTAAAGTGTCACTATTAGCCTTAATGAATGGCGTTTCCGGTGTCAAACCATCGCCGGATGTACCTTCAACCCGATCTTGATCTTGATGTAAAAACTTTCTATTCAATTCCTGGATCTCTTCGATTTTGGCATAGGCCTGATCAAAGGTCATTTCTTCTTTGCCTTAAAACGATAGCAAAATCTGTCCGTTATCGGTTTTTCGCCAGGTTCTAAAAATTACATTTGAAAAGATTTCCATATCTGTTACACACTCTTCGCCTTATTCAGCCGATTCTGTACCAATTCGCAGACGGCGTAATACACTTCCTTGCGTTCCGCGGCCGTGAGACCAAGCGCGTCGAATATGATATCATCCAAGGCTTTGCGATCTAGTAAAGGATTGGGCTCCTGTTCACGAATAGGTATGCTGGGGTCAAAACCTAGTTCGGTGAAGATAGATTTGATTTCTCTTTTAAAGATATTATTTACTTTTGATAAATTGATTTTTATTAAAGATGGATTAACCAAGTGTAATCTCTCTAATTCTCGCTCATAAATATTAAGAGCTCCGAGACCTTCAGCTACACCTTCAGTTTCCCAAAATAAAATCTGAATAGACGAATTCAATAATAGTGCAGAATTTTGTACTAATTTATCGTTCTTAAGCACTATTTTATAAAATCTCTTAAATAATATTTTCCCTTTGTTATAGTTTACAATAAACCTTTCATTAAATGTTCTCCCTACCACAAGATCAGGTATCAGCCTTGAGTTGCCATTTGGGTTTACGCCATCAAGAACAACATTATTGTCAGTATCTAAAATTAGTATTTTATTGATGGATTGGGAAGATAAAACTATTTTTACTTTTGAAAAATGTGGCTTAACATTATTATCGTGAATATATCCATGGATCTCCGCAATATCTCCTAGTCGCACCAGCTTGTCTTTTCCTTTTTCCAGTATCGTAAAAAAAATATCCGGCGCTCTTAGATATTTACCGCCCCATTTATCGCCTTCGTAACTGGTCTCACCGGTATCTTCATCTATTTCCAATCCGTTTTGCCATAAATCTTTTTGTTTGATGGGGTATACCCGGTAATCGTCATTGGAAACTATAGAATCGGTTTTATATAGATTCTGAAGATTTTGAGACGTCGCCGATTCTTCAAATGATTTTCTGAAATTGACAAACCTCGCTATGTGATCGGCCGTTATTTCTATGCGTTCTGTTTTTTTCTTTTTATCCGTAACCGTCGTCGAAACGGATTTGTCTTTAATGAACACGTTAATCGTTGTATTGACGTCCGCTTTCTCGAATGAGCGTTTCGCGCTGTCGAAAACCGATTTGACGCGCGTATTCCGCAATAAAAATTCCTGCAATCCCTTGCCATAGCCGACGTCAAGCCATGAATTTGAACAGATAAAGCATAACACGCCCTTATCTTTTAGTAAATTCACGCCACGCAGATAAAAATAAACATATAAATCACTTTGTTTATTGATTTTCAAATCTTGATCGGCATATAATTCTTCATAGGCTTTGACTAAATCATCTTTTGTTATTCCCATTTTGAAATTATCGAACAGTTCATTGATTTTTTCCTGCCTTAAATACGGCGGATTGGCGATGATAATGTCGAAACCCTGTTGCTGACGGGAAAATATTTCTGCGAAATGGATTTGCCATAATATATGATTAATTTCTTCCGCGTGTTTTTTCTGAAGAGAAAATCCAATTGCCTTAGCCAGATTATCTTCAATATCCGCGATCTGTTTACGAAGATCGTCCTTCGATTGGCATAACATTTCCGGACGCTCTTTGCGGACTTGCTCAAAATTAAAATATGTATCTTTTAACGCTTTCAATTCTTTTACATGGTCATCATAAAACGCATCTAACGTCTCGATATTAAAATGTGTATCAAGATTCAGGATTTTACTCTCCCGGGTTTGCCTACGGGTGGTAACGGTCACTTTTCCGGGCGTGGCAACCAGACTGTCCCCGATGCGAAGTTTGAAATCGAGATTCGGCAAGGCCGGAATTTTATCAAGGTCATTCGGAGTATTCACCGGCTGATCAAAATCGACAACTAGCGACAACCAAAATCGCAATTTAGCTATTTCTACGGCGAACTGGTCAATATCCGCGCCATACAGATTGTTTTCAATAATGGTAAGTTTTAACTGATATTTACTCGGAGCGCTGTTCAATTTACTTCCAAAAACCATCCCAAATGAGCCGGAAGAGAGTTTATCCGCTAGTTTCTCGTATATCCCAACCAATATCTGCATCATCCTTACAGGATAAGCGCCGGAACCGATGGCCAGATCTAATATTTTAACATGATAAAGAATTTTATAAATCGTCAGCGCTTCTTCTTCGGATAATTTATCCGAATTGGGAATGTCAATCAGCCTCGCGATGGCTTCCCGGTCTATATTCGTATGCTCTTCAAGATACGTCTTCAGGGATTCTTTGCACATTAATTCCACTTCGACGGGATGCGTATAAAAAGCCCCCTGTCCGTGGCGTTCGGCGATGAGTTCTTCGTACGCATATCCCAATAGATCGGGATTCAGAGCGACCTCTACGTCAAACGGGGTGTTTTCCTGTATGGTAAAATTATACCGGTTTAAAAGGCGTTCAAAGATTATATCAAACAGCCGGTTATCTACTTTCACGGCTTTGTCGTTCCATGTTTTCGATTTTTCAAACAAACCGCCGTTGAGATACGGCACATGGCCTATCATGTCGCTTATCGCGTCCGTGAGTTCATAAGTTCCGGCAACGCTGATACGATTGAGTCCTTTGAAGAACAAATGATAGAAAAACTGATCCCATTGGTTCTGCTCGCCCCACCGCTGTCTCTGGCGGCTAAGATACTGATGCCGTTCGCTGATCGTGTCGGTTTCATTAACGAATAACCAACCTTTGCGCTCAAGAAATTTTAGAAACAGAAGACGGTTTATGATCAATTGTGTAAATGCGCGCTTTTCTTCCTCTAGAATGCCGGAAACAAATTGCTGAACCTCATTGAATACTTTTTTCAATTCGTCATAGAATTGATCGGTAACCGATTTGATTTCAAATGCTTTTGACCATTGCTGTAACCATGCGGTCGGAGCGATGCCCATCAAATCGGCTTCCGGCATACGGAGCGCCGTTAAATTGAATTCGCAGATGGTGCGTAAATAACTGGATTGGTATTCCCATCCGAATGTGCTTAACCGTGGTCTTTCGGATTCTTTTCCCTCAAAATGAGCGAATGTATAATTCTTCCAGTCCGGCGTACAAATGAATAATAAATGTTCGTGTGGGAATGTTTTGTGACCCTTGGCGCCTCTTTTCAGAGGCCTCAGAGCACGGATGATCGTACGTAATTCCGTTATGTATAATTGACTGGATTGCAGTTTGATAATGAAAATGCCCCATGGCTGATCCTGAGCCATTGGTTTCAATTGTAAGATGGAAGAACCGCGTAATTGTTCAGGTTTTAAACCGATATCGGAGGGAAACCAGTCATAGGTTAGGTCTTCAAAAGCTAAATCCGCGGGGAGAGGCCAGTTCAATTCTTGCTGAAGAAATTGTAAAAACGATTTATCATCGGAGACGTTTTGTATGGATTGAATAGGTATTGGATTCATCAACGACTCCTAAAGCATTTGGAGAGATTACTTTAAAGACTTCGGTTTACATTAACAGATTTCTAACAAGTGTTGAATTTATCTAAAATAACCGGTTGAATCAAATCCCGGCCAACAGAATACGGTATCATTTTTTTGTGCTGAAATCGGCCAATAATGATCGCCGGATGAGTATTGAATTTTTTAGCAAAGCGAATAATATCTTTAGCAGTGAATGGCTTCTGACTTAACATTTCAAATTCTTGATGTTCTGAAAAAGTCCATTCTATTGCAAATTGATTGGCTTCATCCTCTTTAGTTTGTTCAAATGCATCATATCTAATGTTTTCAAGGAAAACATCTTTTTTCCCGTGCAGTAATATATGACCGGCTTCATGAAAGAAAGTGAACCAAAACGTGTCATTGCGGTTATAACGTCCAGTTAATTGGATGAGAGGATATTCGTTAATCCACCTTGTTGCGCCATGAATGGGTACTTTAGGTAAACAGGGAGTATAAACCACTTTAACACCGGCATTCGCGCAAATGGATTGTAATTGCTTAAAAAAATCCGGCGGATAATCTGCCATAAGTTTTTTGATTTCCTGCAATGCGATTTTGAATTTTTTTTGTGAAAATTCTTTAACTTCTATCCCTTGCGCTATAATATCACCCCGTCGAAGCCATGCTGAAAGGGCATATGGGTTGGAACTGTGTTTTAATGAAATACGAAACTGAATTTTCAATTCTTTATTTAAATAATAATCTTCCCATGCTTTGTAATGAGCAATGGAAAAATAATTCAGTAATTCCTGCACGATGGCCGGTTTTTCCTTCACATCCTGAATCCAACCGTATTTCTGCATCATTTTTACAGGAAATCGTTTTGCCCATTCAATGGCTTGTATAAGATATTCTTGTTCCTTTAACCGCACCTTACATTCATCGTACTGTCTTTGGCGGTTTAGCCAATAATGCGCGGGGATTTTCAGCACTTTTTCAAACTGAACGGCCATTTCAGAAGTTATGGAACTATCTCCTTTTAAGATAGCCGTAATGGTTTTCTCCGGTTTACGGGTTCGTACCGCGAATTCTTTGGGACCCATTCCGATTTCTTTTAGTTTCTCTGATAAATCGGTTCCCGGATGGGTAACCGTTTGGGGTTGATATTGGTTCTCTCTCAACATGATCAATCCTTCAATGATAATCAATTATTTCTAATATTTCGACTCCATGAATTTCAACCCATAGATACTGTCCGTGAGTATCGGTTGGAATCGGGTTTTCATGCGGTTCAAAAATCAATCGGTACGGCTGGTCGAGATCGCATGCCCATTTGCCTTTACGGTTTTGTACTAATTCATGAAAATGACCTGGCGCATATCTCAAATCTTCAAGGGATTCTGCGGCTTTCAACTGATCTAATCGTTGTTTTAAGACCTTTGCCCGTTTGTTACCGTATTTCCGCTTTAATGCGCGGTCATCGTTAGCCAATTCTTTTAGTTTATCTATTTTAAAGGTAATGTTCATGAAGATAAAAGTCAATATTAATTAACAGTAAGTGTTAATAATTTTTTTCATACATATTTCTCATGATTTCAACAATACAGACAAGTAATGATTTTAGCGATTAGTTGATTTCCATCCAGCAAACTAATGTTGCCTTTTCTCCTGCTAAAGCCTGCATATCGCGGAGTTTGGTTTTCACTTTGTTATGTTCGATGATTTGTAATTTCGTTTTTAACTCATCCATGGGACGTATAACTACCCGCGGTGTATTAGCTGTGGATTGAATGATTGCATGAATTTGTTGTGTATCCTCAACAATATCGTCCGAATCAAACGGCAGAAAATACCATCGGCATTCACCGGGAATTTTCATCTCTGAATCCGGCTTATCTTTCATTTTAGCCGATGGAAAGCGGAAACAGGCGAAAAGACCCCGGCTATCAATGGAAGTTTGCTTTCCGCTGAATAATCTTCTGGGCATAAAGGGTAATTGATTATTTAAAACAGGATTATTTTTCTTAACATCTTCAAAGATTAGGCGCATTTGTTCATCGAATGACATAACCCCGTTGTACGACACATTGAAATTTCGTAATGCTTCGTAATCATCATCCGGCGTTAGAAGTTGTTTGCCTTCAATGCCCATCGTTTTGGATATTCGTAATAGTTTACCGGATACTCTTTGATACAGCAACAGTAAAGAATCCAGTTCATCCGGCGGAAGAAAATTCCAGAATCGCACCTTGCAGTTATTTCGGTTGATTTTCTTTTCAATGGAAGGATCTAAACGGCGATCAACGCGCCCCAGTCGTTGCATTAATCTGACGGGATTCCAATGAAGATCATAGTTGATCAACAAATTGGAATCTTGTAAGTTTAAGCCTTCCGATAAAACATCAGTTGAAATTAATACGCGTATCGGTTTTTTTAAATATTCTTTTAACTCATCCTCCTGACAATTATAATAGGGTGAAAAACGCTTAATGACATCATCACGGTCTTTTTTAGAAGTGCTGTCTAATTCCTCAACAACGCCCTGAATGTTCTTTTTAAGATTTTTATATAAATATCTTGCCGTATCTCGATATTGGGTAAAAATGATGACTTTCTGATTTTTCAAATCAGAATCCTGATTCAGCAGTTCAATTAACGCGCGAAGTTTATCATCGGTTTCTTCTCTTAAATGTTCATGGATAAAACTCAGAAAATCAGCAAGTTCATCCATATCCTTATGTATGCTACCGATGATCTCATCCAATTTGAACAATTCCGGATCAATTTCATCGGCTGGAGGGGGAAGAATATCGTCTTCTTCGACATCGTCTATATCGTCTTCCTCCTGATACCGGTCTTTCCAGTGAGTTTCCACAGTTTGCCAAAACTGACCGTGTCTGAGTTTCCATTCTTCCCATTTGTCGGGACTATAATGCCGTAAAAACCTTGCATTGGAACGAAGCAAGTCTTCGCAGGATGATTCAAATGCTTTATACGACGACTCCATCCTTTTCAGCATGGTAGCACGGATCAATGAAATAACCTGCTTTTGGCGATTCTTGATAATCGGATCGATTTGAGAATCATCCCGCTTTTTACTTTCCGTATTATAAAGTGTTAATTCTAAAAATGGATTGTCTTTACTAAACGATTCCTTTATTTGATTAAATAAATCGCCGTACACTTTTGCCAATTTATAAGCCTGAACGACCGGTTTATCTCTATCCGGGAAATAGAATTTTCTATCGTTATGACTGCTGAAGTATTGACGGGCATATTCACGGCTTCTCTGTATAACTAAAGTATTAAATAAGACGTCATCCCGCAATATTCGCTCGGCTTCTTCAACAGGAAACTCAGGAAATAAAGTTTCTTGTTCATCATCTTCAGATTTTAATCCGTGTTTAATTTCAATCGCTTTTTCTTTTTTAACAAAATAATTTCTTGTATCACTGATGCCTAATCTCTGGAAATAATCTCGTTTCTTGCGAGTGAAATATTCCATTAAATGTAAGATATCAAACAGAGAATTATTGACTGGGGTCGCGGTCAACATAAACAATTTTTTTTTCTGATCTTTATACTCGATTAGATCAAACAATTCTTTACTACGTTGAGCGTTCGGTGTCCGGAAATGATGAGCTTCATCAATCAATATCACATCGGCTTTTTGCTGAACACTGCGAATACGATCTTTCATAACTTCCCGATGTAAATCGGTATGATTTAATATTGCGATCTGAGCACCATAAGCTTCATCCTTTTGATAACCGAGATATTGGCGTAGTCTTTTTTCCCAAACACTCTCCCGTGAAGACTTCGGCACGATTAAACAAATTCTTTTCCGTTCATATAGAAAACGTTCTATAAGCATTAACCCGATATAGGTCTTTCCAAAACCTACGCCATCGCATATCATCGAACCGCCCCATTGTTCGGCAATCCACATGGCTTGACGATAACCGTCCTTTTGCAGATCATCCAGCATTGGGTATATCTTCGATTCATTCAATTCCCAAGCGGATGTGGAAATTTCTTTACCAAGAAAATATTCATATAAAGCTTTGGCGTACACTTCAAAAGGAGTGTATAGTTTAAGATGCGGCTCGATGACTTTTAAAATGGCATCCTGAATCGTTTCAGCTTCCTGCCAACATGTGTCATACCAAGAATTTAAAGCGTCTAATTGAAGTTTATCGGCAGTTAAAATATTTAATTCTATGTTGCGGCATAAACCGGGTTCCGTAAAGTTGCTTGATCCCACGATGCCATAATGAGATAAATGAGGCGGGTTCATTTTCATCAACATGGCTTTTGCGTGAAATTTAGCCCGAGTGTATACTTTTGCCTGAATGATATTATTTAATAAAGCCTGTCGTATAGCCTCTAATCCTTTTAATGAGTCATCCTTTTCTTTTTCCCGTTCAATACTTTCATCGCTATCCTTTTTAAGCGTTTCAGTCAATTCTTTCTTAGTGCGCTTAGTTGTCTCATCACCCATGAGAATACGAATGGGATTTATATTATTCCAGAAACCGTCCAGAGCCAGCAAAGAACCGATTTCAAAATTCCCGGTAGCAACATCCATACTTTTTGATGAGGGTAGTATTTTTTTTAAAGCTTCGAGGACAGTTTGTCCTTCACGATTATCGAGAATAGTTTTTAATGAGTGAGGCATATACGAACCAATAAGGAGGTTGGTGTTTTTTCATAAAATAATAATGAAATTAGTTTATATTAACAAGGTATTGATCTTTATTTTTGACACTTATCATTTTTAATATCTTATCTTCACTTCTCCTTCTCTTTCATCCATTCCATCGCACGCAATAAAGTCAGGGCTCTGCCTAAATCTTCGAGTTTGCCAATCTCAGCCTCAATGGATTTAAGGTGTTCTTTTTTTTTCTTCCGAGGTCATGTCTTTGGGGGACTTCATAGCTATTTCTTAGATTGGTCTGTAGCCTAATCAGAAAGTTATTTGTTTTCATTTTCATCGTCCCGTTTGCTGAGGCGAAAATCGTCCTTAAGTCCGCAATGCCTTTCTATTAAATCAACATATTCTTTCGTATCAAAGGATTTGTACAATAGTTCGTCCACCAGTCCCTCTTTAATCAATTCAGGCACCCTTCCACCGTAACCGCTGATCACCACGAACCGGATATGCGGATAAGCGTTTTTTATCCTTTTCGCCATATCACAAACCTGAATCCCCACATGCTGATAATCGGTGGTAAATAACGCCACATCACCATTCAGCTTCCAGACACATTTCATGGCTTCGTCAGCATCAGTGTAAGTAAATATATTAAGCGGATAATCTTCCAGTAACCTCTCATACACCATTAGCAGGCACAGCTCATCATCCATCATGACGATGTTCTTATAAGCGAAGTTATACAGCCGGTTCATTTTATATCGTACCTTTTACAATGAACATTAAAATCAATGCTCATCTCGTTTATCATTTTTTTTCCTTTTTTCGGCCAATTCTATCTGATGAGATATTCTGAATAAATGCCTGATTTCTTCGTCAATTTCCTTGTACGGATCATCATCGTGATCTTGATTTTCATCTCCAGATATATTCCGTTCCGGCAATCCGGGCCCAGTTATACCCTGCTGTAAATTTTGTATAACCCGGTCATACCTGTACTTCAGTTCTTGCTTATCGAACGGCGCACTTAAAAGGCCGTTGTAGCCAATCGTTTCCCAATTCTCCGGCGGTTCGCCGTTCCAGTTTAGGCATAAATAAAATAACGGCGGTTTGGAAAAATTCGGCAAACTCACCTGTTCTTTATCATTACGGTTCGTTTGAATGACATTAACGATATGCCTGAAATCCTGATAAAATTTCAGCAAAGGAAAATCATAACGGCCTCGCTGCCATTCCAGCACTGCGTCTATTTGAATATTCAGAAACCATGTAACATACTGCCTGTTTAATGAAATCGGACCGGTTTTGCTCTTTTCATGAAATTGATCCGTATCAAGCAGCGCCTCTTTTACGATTACCTGAATGGATTCATTTTCTTTCCTGTTATGATCAGCAAGAAGGGCATGAAAACCACGCCTCTCAAATAATTGTTTTACATCATCATGGAAATGGTGGAAAAGTAAAATAACTGGTTTTTTATTGTCCTTTGGTTCCATTGTTAACCGTCCCGGTTTAATGGAATGAAATAATCTAACTTAATGATACTAATATAGGGATAATTTAGATCAATTTTTTCTCAAAATTTGAGAATTTTTTTAATTTTCACGGAGTCCAACAAAAAAATAAAACCCCGCCTTCAGCAGACGGGGTTTCATGGCAAAGTTATGAAAAAACAACTATTTATTTACATTATCGCAATTGATTAATTCATTATCGCCCACGCCCCAACCTTTGAAAGCGCCGTAACTGCCGCCGGCGTAATCTTGTTTGTAGGAGACGTAAAATATTTTGCAGTCGCCATCGGTGGTTTTAACGGCCACGGCGCACCAGACGTACCGGTGTTCGATAAGGCCGGTGATGGCATTGCGCTGGATGGACCAATCTTTATCATAAATCACGGCGCGTAAAGCTTTGTACCGTTCGTTCGTCCAGTCGCTCATGATTTTCTGTTCGAAGGCGGTGTTTTTCATACCCGCGGCCGGCATGCGGACTTTGTCTAACGCTTTTTGAGCGAGTTTTTTGGCGTTATTCTGCAACGTTTCCATTCCCGTGCTGGCGTCCAGATTAAATTCACCGACGGCAAGCTGTTTGATGCACTCCTTGTCCCAGAATTCAACTTTTACGGTATGATTCCGCGGGGATATTTCCGAAAGCGCTTTGGAATATTCCACACAGCCATATTGCGTGGACGTGGCCGCATCGGGCACTATCTCGAATTCGAGCCAGGTTTGCTTCTTGGCCTGTTCGGAAGCCGTAAACGAACGGGATTTTTTTTCATCGCCGTCCACATAAATTTTCACGGTGCATTCCCAGTTATACGCGAGCGCTTCTATCGGACCCTTCAAATAAGCCATGCCGTAAATGTAATCGTTTCCGGTGAATTCCGAGGTAAACGCTTCTTCCTTTTCCGCTTTGATCACGATCGGCGATTTCGAGAAGACGATCGTGCCGACATTTTTCTTATGAATCGCGCTGGTATAAATTGAGCCGCCGATTTCTTTGTCGATAGCGTCGACGATTGTCTGGGCGTCTTTCTGAAGTTTCAGTGTTTTTGCATGATCGGGAATGACCAGTAATACTGCTTTGGCGGTCAACACACCGGCTTCCGCGGCTTCCATTGCGTTGTTCAGGTTGTTCTTTCCTTTCGCCTTCTGTGCGTAAGCTTCCTCGATTGCGCGATCGATTTCCTTCGTCAGAAACGTGTTAACATGTTCTTCAAATTTTTTATACCCTTTCATCATCGCGGTATAGCCGCCGTACTCTTCAATGGCTTTCGCTTTGAGGTCGGCGTCGGCAGCTAATAAATCATCTAATTGCTTTTTCTTTTTGGGATAATCCAATTTAACGCATTCATCGTAGAGTTTCTGAGCTTCGTCTTTTTTCTTGAACATGCCTTCCCACGCGCGGTCCAGGATATTATAAATCACCGCGTCGAACATGAAGGAAGCGTCCTGGAGCATTTTTTCGGCGTTTTGTTTGGCATTGGCTTCTTTGATTTTTACGGCAATTTGTTTTTCGTATTCGGCTAATTTCGTTTCGATTGAACTGGCATCTACATCCGGACAGGAAGTTTTCGCCTTTTTGAGCGATTCTTTGGATTTTTCAAGGGTTTCTTCGGCTTTAAAGGGATTGTTATATTCGGTCAGATACTGCTCAATCCAGTAGAGATATCCTTTTGCAATTTTGGTGTCATCACAGTCTTCGATGGATTTTCCGTCATCAACTTTCTTGGCGCCTCCGGCGGTACCGCCGCTTCCGGTGGTTGTGGTGGTGGTCGTTTTAGTTTCTTCATCTTCATTTTTGCTGTCGTCTTTTTTCTTTTTGTCGGTTTTCTTGTCGTCTTTTTTTTCTTTCTTATCCTTCTTATCTTTCTTATCCCCGTCGACAGCTTTTTTTATTTTGTCAAATTGTGCGTGGGTGTGTGTGGCAATAGTTCCGCCCCAAAGAGCGATTACAGTCAGAGCAAGAACTGTTTTCATCCATCCGTTCTTTAAAATACCCATAAATTGGTCTCCTTATATATGAGTTAATCGTTTAGTGGATTGGTGTAAAATATTAGGCAAAATATGCGCTATTTTAAAAAAATTTATTAAACAATATTTTTTTCAGAAAAATTGATTGTATAAGTTTTTTTCCAACATTTTTTATTATCGAATCCTTACTAATTTTGAAAAATAACTCGAAGCAGTATAAGCATATTTTAATATTTACGGATGTGGGATATCCATTATCAAGAGTTGGCCTATTCATTTCTTAATGTTATAACCAATACGCTTCCTTTAAGCCTGCCGGTATCGAGAATCGGCGAAAGCGTTACGGTTACCGGAATGTCTTTATGCTCTTTATTCGGCATGACGCAGGCCATGGGCTGCCGGACCGGAAATCGGTGGAGGTTAAATGTTTTATAAAAGTGCTCCGTCCGCAGTTCGCTCAGCGCGTACCCGGTGAGGTCTTCGGCGTCCTCGTTCATAAATTCTATCCGGTCGTTTTCATCCAGGGCGATAACGCCCATCCCGAGGTGACGCAGAATCATGCGGTAATAGAACTCGTTATCCCGCAGTTGCCGCTCCACGTAATGCTTGTAGAGAGCGAGTTCGATAGCCATGAAAAATTCATGTTCCGACACGGGCTTGAGGATAAAACCAAACGGATCGGTATCCCGGACGCGTTGAAGGGTCATTTCGTCGGAATTGGCGGTCAGAAAGACGACCGGCAGATTGTACTGAAACCGCATCACCGACGCCGTCTGGATGCCGTCTATTTTGCCTTCCAGCCCGATGTCCATCACTACGAGGTCCGGAAGCTGGGCCGCGACGCATTCCAGTGCCGCTTCCCCGGACGATACCGCATCCAAAACGCGGTAACCGCTGGTTTCCAGCATGGTTTTCATTACAGTTTGGATGGTGGAATCGTCTTCGACTATCAGAATTTTGGAACCCTTCATATACCGCCGTTCTTTTTTTTATAAGGATGGAATATCCGTAAACCGTTGTGATGCTGTCATGCGTCTGTATGCCGCTGTAAAATTCCGGCGCGGTTTATTTATGTTTAAACTCTGTTTCCGTGATGGGATATTTCGCCGCGCGCCAGGCGTCCATACCGCCGGTAAAAACATAAAGCGTGCGAAACCCTTTTATCATAAGCGTCCGGGCCAGCCGTTCGGCCTGATCGCATTCCGGGCCGCCGCAGTATAAAACCAGAGGGAAATTTTTATCCAGCGTTTTGACGACGTGGAGCGTGTCGGCTTTTCGGAAATGAATGGAAATCGCATTGGTGATATGCGCCCTTTCATAGAAGAACGGCTGGCGGGCATCCACGAAGAGCGCAGACTTTTCTTCAAATAGTTTATGCGCTTCTTCCAGCGAAATTTCCTGCACGATGGGCGCTTTATTATGTACTACGGCCGTCGTCGTATCCTGAAAGGCCGCAGGATGGCTGACCCCGCCGGAAACCCATTCCGTCTGACCAATGATCCAGAGCGCTGTGAGCATGACGGCTTTGAACATAATGTCGCGGTGAAAAAGATTTAAATATACCCTTAAAATATAATAACAATTATTGACGGGCGCAATAAATTCCTTGCCGGGAACAAAATTATTTTTTAGTTTCACCAGAATTTTTTAATAAAGGGATTATCCATGATGAATACGGAACCATTCGATGAGGTAAATATTCAACAATCCGGCCGGACGGCGATTCCATCCATCGCCATGTCGGTGGTGCTGCTTGTTTTAGGCGTCGGCATCGGATTTACGGCGGCCGGCGTTCTGGTGGCGGTCAGTACGGCGATGCAGGTCATGCAGGGCGCATCCGCTCTGACGGACCTGATACAAAAAATCGCGCTGTTGCTGGGTACGGGACTGCTGATTGTGCCGCCCTGGATTTACGTGCGTCATACCAAAAAATCGTTCCGCGCGACGTTCCGCTTCCACCGGATATCCGCGGGTACCCTATTCGCAACGCTCGTGCTGATAATCGGCTTGATCATTGTCACCGATTCGTTGGACCGCTGGATGGCGCCGGTGATCAATAATTTCCTCGACCGCACGCTGGGACAACTGTCCCCGGAACTGCGCTCGGAACGCGTTATCGAACAAATGATGAAGCAGTTTAAATTCACTTCGGTTTTTTCCGCCGGATTGCTTTTGCTGGCGGCGGTTATCGGGGCCGGATTCTGCGAGGAAATGCTGCTGCGCGGTCTGTTCCAGAATGCTCTGGAAACGCGGTTGCGGGCTTTTCATGCGATTCTTTTATCCAGCGCCGTGTTCGCCCTGATTCATCTGAATCCGTGGGGCGGCCTGCAGATTTTCTTTATCGCCGTCGCGCTCGGCGTGGTGGCCTGGCGTACGAACAGCATCATTCCGACCATTATCATGCATGGCCTGAACAATCTGGTCTTTATTATTATGGCTAACATGGATGAAACCGCGCTCGGATGGTATGCTACGAAAGAATCGGTGCATGCTCCCGTCATTCTGATCGGCGTTATACTGCTTCTCGCGGGATTGGTGATGATTTTCCGTTTGAATAAACCCGCCGCCAGAAACGCGTAGTCCGTTTACGCTTTTCGGATATCTTCGCCCCAACTGAGTTTATTGCGGAGCACATCGTAAAAGTTTCTCTCTCCGAGCTTGATCAGCTTTACGCAATGGGACGCCGCCCGGATGGTAATCGGCTGCAGCGGCTCTAAATCGGTCTCCACATAACCGTCGGCGGTAAGGTGCGCGGAAGGCCCCGGTTCCAGTTGGATATGAATAACTTGTTTTGCGCTGATAACGAGCGGACGCATGGTCAGCGTATGCGGACAAATCGGGTTGATGACGATGGCCTGCAGGGTGGGAGTGAGAATGGGCCCGCTGGCAGAGAGTGAATACGCCGTAGAACCTGTCGGCGTCGCGATGATCAGCCCGTCGGCGGTATAGGTTTGCAAATATTCGTCGTCTACCTGCACGCGCACGCGGATCATCCGGATGGCTTCCCGGCGGACTATTGCGAAATCGTTCAGCGCGCAGAATGTCCGGCCCGTGTGGGCTGTTTCCAGAACCATGCGGTCTTCGATGCGGTAATGGCCGGCCAGCAACCGTTCCGCCGCCGGATACAGGCCGCCAATCTCCACTTCCGTCAGAAAGCCCAACTTACCGATGTTGACGCCGAGTATCGGTTTTTCAATCCGGCCGACCAGGCGCGCCGTAGACAGCAGCGTCCCGTCGCCGCCGAACGAAAGCACCAGATCGCATTCTTGCACGAGTGTCGCCGCGGGTTTCAGAAAGCGGTGCAGGGACGGATCATTGATAAACGCTTTCACTTCCTGATTGACGGCAAAGGCCACCCGTTTTTCCGAAAGCCAGGACATGAACCGGATCAGCACCGGAAAAACGGTCTCTTTATGGGTGTTGACAAGAATGCCTATATTCATACCGGCTCCGGAATTTGTGTGACGGGGGGTGGTATATTCGCATGGGCCTGCGCCGATCGGATTAATTCATGCGCGTGCTCCATAATCTCATTGGATTCTTCCGGAGAGGCCGGATATTTGGCGAATTTCACCAGGTCGCAGACTTCGAGGAAACGCCGGAGCAACTGGACATAAGAATCCCTGAAAGGTTTTTCTTTCTTTAACGCTGCGATCAGATCCGAAGTCGGCATCTCCAGCGCGGTAATTTTCCAGCCGTTTTCGAGATAGCGCCGAATCACGTTCGACACCTCGATGTGGAATAGCTTATAATCGCCGCGGCTGATGTAATTTTTCATCTGAATCTGTTCCAGTTCTTCGAGCGCGATGGCCTCCGGCGTTCGCATGATGACCGGCTTTTGCAGCGCTTTCATCAGCTTAGCGCGCTGGTAATTCCGGTACCATCGGAACAGCAAATACACCCCAAGCCCGATGGCCGTTACAGCCGCGGCGCCCAGCGCAATCAGCGCCGTCCAATCTATCTCGCCTTCAATAATCGGTTTCTCGGGTCGGATATCCGTTGCCGTGGTATCTAATACGCTTTTCACGATGACCATCCGGGATTCGCCCTGCACGGTCAGCGTATCGCCCCGGCTCACGAAGGCCAGCTTCGGTCCTCGAATCAGAAAGGTATCCACGTTGAACGTAGTCAGCACATATTCAGTCTTACGGGTAATCATTTTGTCCTTACGGACCGGCTCGTATTCCTGAATGCGCGTGATTTCAAAATCGCTGAAATCGGTCTGCGGCTCCCCGGCCGGCCTCAAATGTTCCGGGTATGTATACTGCAAGGTGTAAACCAGCATCTCACCGATAGTCATCGTATCCGCGCTGGTCTGCACCTGAATTTTTACCTCGGACGGAAAAAGATATATCCAGAAAATTACGATTATCAGCATAGAGCGGTTCCGGTATTTGTGGCATGCATCATAAGAGAAATTAGATAAAAATAAATTAATCCGCAATATGAGAAATTGAACGCATCGCTGTAAAGGTATCTCCCACTTTCAATAAATAAACCGTCGACAGCATGCCATCGACGGTTTGGCAGTATTTATGGATAAAGATATAATGCCTATATTTTACTCTATCGCATTAATATCATTTTCCTTGATTGCGAAAAATCCCCTGCCTGAATGCGGTAAATATAGACACCGCTGGAAACCGGCCGGCCTGCATGATCATTGCCGTCCCAGAAAATTTGCTGCGGTCCGGCCTGTTGGGTGCCTTTGAATAACGTGCGCACTTCCTGTCCGAGAAGATTGTAAACTTTAAGCGTTACTTCACGGCTAACGGCTAACTGATAACGAATGACGGTGTTAGGATTGAAGGGATTGGGGTAATTCTGATGAAGGAAAAAGTCACGGGTTACCGGCATCTGATGCCCGATAGGCGTTATTACCGGTAATATCGAATTCAGGATGCGCAGTTTACCGTAACCCCACGTGGTATTCGGAACGGTTCCGGTGAAGCCGTCGGTTACAGCTCCGGACTGCAGCAGCGCTTTCACACCGCTGTGACCTAAGGATGAATCGGCCTGGAGCAGGAGCGCGGCAGCCCCGGCGACATGCGGTCCGGCGGAACTGGTGCCGCCAAAGGCGGTATAGCTGACATTGCGCGCGATCGAATAAACGGTGCTTCCCGGCGCCGCTACGACCACCGTACCGACATTATCGATACGGGTGCCGCGTCCGCTGAAACTGTTGATATCCGTGTTGCTGCTTTTATTCTTGTACGCCGCCACGCCAATCGCGCTGTCGGCGGTAGAAGGCCAGGTAATTGTATTCGTTTCAGACGGCGATGACCAGCGGGCCAGGCCGCTCCATCCGAAACCGTCGTCGGCGAGCATGCCATCGATGCGCCGGGATGAGGCTGAATGGTTGACCAGACGAAGATTATAAGTCGTCGAACCGGATGCGGCTATGGATATAATCATCATCACGGTGCCGCGGGCGGAGACGCTTTTATCCGAGTATACGTTTTTCCCGCCAATGGTAACGGTAGAACCGTTTCCGGGGAGCGTCACATATTCGCCGGCATTGACCTGCAGACGGACATCCACGTCACCGGGGCTTCCCATCCAGCGCACCGAAGGCCATACCTGCGAGGATGAACCGCCCGTAAAAGTAGCCACAACGGAATCACCGGCATTAACGGTTAACGTTTTCTGCATGCCGCCGCCGGTCAGATTGCCTGCGGGCACCACCTGCACGATGCCGGCGTCGGCCATTTCGTTTATCATAATTTCTTCATTCGAAGAGCCGTCGAGATATTCCCATGCCCATTCGCCGTCCTCATAGAGCATGACATCGGCGCCTTCCGCTTGCGCCCACGCCATCATCGCCGGAAGCGTCGTAAAAAATCGGGGCGTATCGTTATATTCGATGGACGCGAAAATCATCTCGGCGCCGGGTGCGATGCCGGCCAGCCGGTGCATCCCGGCCACGCCGCCTACCGCAATGCCGGCCACCGACGTGCCATGCCCACCGTACGGACCATCGTCCGGGCTTGCATAAATTAAATCAACACCGCGGCGGCGAACGGTGCCATTAGTTTCCCTTATCGCGCGTATCTTGGAGGTTTTTAATCCGATTAATTGCTCCCCAACCGAAAGCCGGTTATCGTGATTCGCATCCAGCGTGATAAACCATTGCTCGCCGTAAGTGGGCGACTGTTCCGTATATCCCGCCCCAACGCCGTAATCGCGTGTATGGTTATGGTTCGCATCGTTATACAGGAAATCAAGGTTCACGTCGTACACGCCGCTGGTGTTGCCGCTGTAAGTAATTTCCTTATACTGGAGCGTTTCCCCGGCGTCGGCGAAACCATTCTTATTTATATCTACCGCGTCGGTGCCGGGGTCGAATCCGTTATTGGCGTTAACATCAATCCAGTTCAGCGTGTCACCGTCGGCGAAAAACAGCATGGGGTGGAAAAAATCCACGCCGGTGTCAAAATCAGCAATAAGGACGCCTTGCCCGGTAACCGCGCGCCCGTGCGGATCCGGCTTCGTCCACACCGTATCAGCCTGTATCTGAGGCCGGCTTACGTCTAAAGGTGGTTTATGAAACGGGCGCCACGACGGCTGTACCGATGCCACTTCCGGCCTATCGCACAAAACGGATAAATGATTGTAGGTTAATGCTACCGGAAAAACCGTTTTACTGCCTAATCGGTAATCGCTTGCTTTCAAAAATTTCACGCCGATACGCTCGATTTCCATTAGAAGTTTTTCAGATGGTTTTTCCGTAAAACGTATCGTCGCCGGTACATATCCAGACTCCACGCCTTTATTCTTTAATTCGTTTAAAAGGAAATTAAACCGAAAATCGGCCTTGCCCCGGAGCGCCAGTTCCTGAGCGTAAATTGTACAGACCGCGCTGATTAGCAACAGAATCATTTGCAGAAAACCGTTTTTCCATGATGGTCGCTTCATATTAAAACCTGTATTATTTAATTGGAATCAGAAATGTGTATTTCAAGAGGAATGCCCCGTTTTTTTAATGCATCCACAAACGCATCCGCCGGCACGGCCAGCTCCTGCGGCACGGCTCCTTTTTTACTAATCAACCCCTGGGACATCATTTGCGCGATTACGGACGCGGGATAACCGGTCATGCGCATCATGGCGGTAATGCCGTTTTCCGGCTCGCCGTAGTCAATCAGTTGATAGGTAATCCGCCGGTTTTTACCGTCCTTTTTTCCGTCCACGGTTACACGGAGTAAAATACAGTCCGGGCCTTTATCCGGCAACACTTTAAGAAGCTGATGCGCGAGCAGGTCACGGGGAACGACGGCGGTTTTTCCGAGCATCACGGGTTTAGTGCCCACCAGACCCAGGTTCATAAGAAAACGGATCTGCGCCGCGTGCCCGGGATAGCGGATGGTTTTATAATCCAGGTTTTTTATTTTTCCGCGATAGGTGTACGGCAGCGTGGAGGTACCGCCGGAAGTGTTGAATGCTTCCAATTTACCGAACGGTTCGGGAAACTCGAGTTCTTCAACGTCTTCCATCGGCGGCACGCGGGTAATCTTTCCGTCCACAATATTTACACAGGGTTCGGCGTATTCATTAATCAGGCCGTGAACGGAAAATACCAGCTGATAATTTAAAGGCGGCTTGGGATTCACCGGAAGCCCGCCCACGCGCAGGCGCACCCGTTCCACCGTGTCGCACAAGCCAAACCCGTGAGCGGTCAGCACCGACACCAGACCCGGCGCCAGCCCGCAGTCGGGAATGACCGTGACGCCCTGCCGCTGCGCCTCCCGGTGCAGGGTGAACTCTTTTTTAACGATCTCATTGTTGCCGCCGAGGTCGCAGAAATTACAACCGTTACGGACGGCCAGACGCGCCAGTTCATAATTGAATTTATAGGTAACCGCGCTGATTACGGTATCCGCCTCCTGCATTAGTTTGGCCAACGGTTTGGCTTGACCAATATCCATTGAAACCGTTCGGACCTTTTTTCTTTTGCCGGCGAGGCGTAAGGTTCTCAAAGCCTTATCATCGCGGTCAATGACGGTAACCCTATCCAATTGGTCGGATTTCAGAATATCCCACACGATAGCGCGACCCATCATGCCGCTGCCGATAACTAATAGTCGCATAAGCAGTTTTCCTGTTTTAAAAGTTTTCCGGTTTTAAAATAGATGCATGCTGTCTTGTATAAAATCCGAAAGCGGCGTTGTTTCCGCTTCTAGGCGCAGAAATTCAAGCCGCTTTCGGATTATTGCCGTATTTTCCACTGTATTTTTTCAGGCGCCCCGGTCCGATGATTTTACAAAAAGCATGTCGAATCTTCACCGGACGGGCTCCCCGCGGGCTTATTCGATGCGCCGCAGTCTGCAGGCAAAGAAGCCGCTGAGCTTGTGGATCTGAGGAATCAGCCGGAGGAAGCCTTTTTCATCGGCCAAAGGTTTCCACGGTTCTTCAACTTCGCTGACCAGAACAAACTGGTTGTTGTCGGCCAGAAATTTCTGAATGACTTCCTCGTTTTCCTGCGGATTCAGGGAATACACCCCGTAGTACAACTCGCCGCCCGGCTTGATAAATTGGGAGTAAAACCGCAGATGCCGCAGTTGATCCTGAGCATACTCGTCAATTTTTTCGGGCGTGAGCATCCATTTGACATCAGGCCGTCGGATGATATTGCCCGTTTCGGACGAAGGCGCCAGCAACAGCACTTTATCCACATTCGCAATCTGCGCGGCGTTGAGATAGTCAGGAACTTCTTCGGGGAACAATACTTCGGTATTCGTGACGCCGCAAAGGGCCATGCGTTCACGGAAGGTTTCGACAAGATGGGGCTGATCCTGGACGGCTAGCACCTTGCCTTTATTCATCATCATGCCCGCCAGTGCAATGGCTTTTAATCCGTTACCCGTACAGGCATCGATGACCGTATCGGCCAGCTTCGGAGCCATCCATTCCACCATCATCTGTTCCGGTTCTTCGAGCATGTAAAATTCACCGCCCACATACGGTTCTTTGGTCGTCAGGCGTTTTTTCCCGGCCACCACCAGCCCGTATTTGATATACGGCGAACGGTAAACATTGTAGCGGGCTTGTTCCATATACATCCGGATGCGCTCTACGCCGCTCTTCAGGCGGTTGACGCGAATTACATGCGTTTTATCCGTGTTATTATACCCCAGCAGGACGCGCGTATCGTCCACGCCGTAACGCCGGATCCATTCCTGCACCAGCCACAGCGGGTGGGAATAGGTAATCGAAAGCAGGGTTTCAATTTCTTTCACCGGATCGGGATAAGATATTTTATGGTATTTTTCAAAAGCCCGCAGGATAAACTGCTCCAGACTGTCGCGGTACATCTCATAGCCCTCGGGCAGAGCAAAATGCGCTAAAGCAATGGCATGTTCCAGCGTCCTCTTGAGATACATGATATTATAAACCGCCAGCCGGTAGAGGTTGTGTATGACCTCGTCCGACTCAAGCCCGGGTTCCGGTTCGTATATTTTTGAAATCACATAATCCAGCCGGCCGCGCCACCGTAATACATAAAATACCGTCCGTTCCAGATTGGGAATTTCTTTAGACCGAAGGATGTCGTTATACTTTTGAATATAGGAATGCTTCAGAAGGTCGAGACTCATATAAGTCTTGTCGTATTCCACCAGCATTTCCAACGCAATCTTGTTGATTTTGCACTGCGGGAAAGGTTCGGCGGGCCCTTTTTTCTTTTTGGGCTTGAAACGGCGGAAACCGAATTTCCGTTTATTATAAAATTTCTTCTGAAACTTCCGCGGGTATTTTTTGATATACGGACGGGGCTTATCGTCCTCGTTGCCGTTATCGCCGATATTACCGTTGATTTCCGCATCATCGTCCAGGTCGCTGTTTGCCGTTTTGGACCGCTGATCCTGATAAATCCATCGTTGATCATTCTTCGTGTAATAACCGGACTGCCCGTAACCGGCTTTAGTGCGGTAATTCGACTTGACATTGCCTCCCAGAGTGTTGCCGTCAACGACATTGCCATTCACCGGTTTTTTCTTTACGTAACCCTCATAAGGAGGCTTCATGTAAGGATTTTTTTTCATCATAACGATTCTTTCAATTATTTTATAGTAAAGTAGGGTGTAATTTTTTTCGCTTATTCTTTATCGTTATTCGTTTAATTTTTTAAAATGACGAACGCTCTAATACACACTCTCATACCAAAAAAGATATGGACTTTTTCGTGATTCGGCTAAACTCCCTGCTTACGTTGCCATTATTCGGTTTTACACGACAAGGTACGCCCTCAGTCCCTCAATGATGGTACCTCCCCTGCCGGTTATTGCATGCGCTTATTGTAAGAACATCATATTGCTATAACTGAAAACCTCGTTAATTATTGCGTTTTTAAATGATTTTTCGCTGGGTGCGCTGCAGCACGTCCTGAAGCTCCTTATTTTTCTGCTCATAACCTTTTTTGCCCAGAAGAGCGAACATATTGGTTTTATAGGCCTCGACGCCGGGCTGGTCAAACGGATTGACGCCCAGAAGGTAACCGCTCATGGCGCAGGCTTTCTCGAAGAAATAAATCAGTTGCCCGAGATAATACGCGTTCAACTCAGGAATACGGACAGTAAGGTTCGGCACCTGACCTTCCTTATGCGCCAGCGCAACGCCTTCGTAAGCGGTACGGTTGACGAAGTCGAACATCCGGCCGGCAAGGAAGTTAAATCCGTCAATGTCTTCGGGCAGGGCGGGCACTTTGGTCTCAGCCAGGGGCTTATCCACGATTAAGAACGTCTCAAAAATATTTCGTACGCCGTCCTGAATCCATTGGCCCATCGAGTGCAGATCGGTGGAGAAATCCACGGATGCCGTGAAAAGACTCTGATGGCCCTTGCCTTCGCTTTCGCCGTATAACTGCTTCCACCATTCCGCGATATAATGCAGGGACGGTTCGAAATTAGACAGCAGTTCGATGGCTTTACCGTGGGTGTACATATAATGGCGGATGACGGCATAAAAATAAGCCGGATTGTTCGCCAGATCGGTTTGTTTTAACATCGCCGACATGTCCCGGGCGCCTTTCAGCAGTTCTTCAACGGATATGCCGGCCGCCGCAATAGGAATGAGCCCGACCGGAGTCAGCACCGAAAACCGCCCGCCGATATCATCCGGTATTACAAACGTGCGGTAACCTTGCTGGTCCGCCAGCGTTTTCAGCGAACCTTTGCGGGCATCCGTGGTGGCAATGATGGCTATCCGGAAATCGGTATTCGGCGCGATCCGGGCCATCAGATCTTTCAGAAAGCGGAAAGCTAAAGCCGGTTCGGTCGTCGTGCCGGATTTGGAAATCACATTCAGCATGACCGATTTGCCTTTTAACACATCCGCCAATTCTGATAAGTATTTGCCGCTCATATGGTGGCCCGCATAATAAATAGCCGGTTTCCGGGAGGGCAATTCCCGTTCAAACGAATGGCTCAGCGCTTCGATGACCGCGCGTGCGCCGAGATACGAACCGCCGATACCGATTACCACCAGGGCATCCGCTTCCTTGCGGATTTCTTCTGCCAGCTGACCGATGCGTTCGACTTCTTCAGCGGCAATCCGTTCCGGCCAGTCGCACCATCCGAGGAAATCGCTCCCGGCCCCGGTGCGGCGTTCAATGATTTCATGGATAGTGTTGACTTTTGACTGGTAGCCGAATAAATCGGCCTCTTTCACAAAGTCCTGGATGTAAGTATAATCCAATACTATACGTGCCATACACACGCCTCCTTCAATAAACAAAAAAATTTACAGATTGAAGCAATTAAATTTGAATAAACTCGCCTATTTTAACCCCTTTTTAATATATATACTTCGATCTTAAAATCAAATATTTTTAAAAAAAATTTATAACTCCGTAGTTTACGGATTTAAAAAAGAGAAGTAAAATCCGGTTCAGTTTAATACTTGATCTCACAGTTTTTTTTGAGCCGACTAGCCGGTATAATATTTCAAAACCATCAGGCATATCGAATTCGGACATTTTTGTTGATTTTATAGTGTTATAAAAATATATTAATACTTTATTGAGTATTGCAAACCTATGACGGAACTGAACTCGAATACAGGGAAAGCCGCCAAGACGGCCGCCAGAATACTGGAAAATTTTTCTGGACCGATACGGGTCGCAGACATATTAAAATTTGACTCCGGTATCATACCTGATAAAAAGACCGGCCTGATATTGGATAATATCCATTCTCCGGATTTTATTCAGGTTCTGGATACCTTTACGTACCCCCAGCTGACGCACATTCTGGACGCCATGATCCAGGCGGCCATACTGTATTACCAGAAGCGGTTCCGCATCGAAGCCAATGAAAAGACGATTAAGAGCGGCTTCGAGAACCTTCTCGATTACAAGGAACGCACGGGCTGCGCCGAACCCATTGACGCCTGCCTGACGGAAGGGTGTTACCAAATCAATCCCAAATGCGCTATCCGTAAAATCAAGGAAGACATCATTTGTGTAACGAAAATATTTGAACTGCGTGCGAACCGGAGCCATATTCCGCATATTGCCATTGAACTCTTTTTCAAGAAAGTGATTAACGATTTTAACTGCATCGGGCTGATACTCTCGGACAAATACGGCGCGCCCAAAGTATTCATCACCGACGGCAGCCGGATTTCTTCCGTCATTACGGCCGGCGTGCGGCGGTTGACCGACGCGGTGGCCGATTACGAATTTCGTTTTTCAACTGCCGGCGAACCCTATCTGGTTTACAACCAGAGATTCCCCATTGATGACACGCTGGCGCATAAGCTTCATGCTTTTGAAAAGAATAAGGATTTGATAAAATATATAAAACATATCACATTCAGCAGCATCGGATTTGAAGTGGCCCATGAAAAAACCATTCTGTCGGTTATTTATATCGGCGACAACCTGCTGGGTACTTACCTGCAACGTCTGATAGACGGCATCACGCGCATTAAAATCGAAACGGATCCCGACGCCCGAATCCGGGAGACATTCGGACGCAAATTAAAAACGTAACGCAAACCGCAATGTTCTGTTTATCAAACTACGAGGTGACACATGGCTGAAGATAAAAATTTAATCGCAATCCGGGATCATATCCAGGATATCCGGAACCGGGTGGATGCGGCCGCCCGGAAAGCGGGACGCAATCCCGGCGCAATTAATATTCTTGCCGTAACCAAAACTTATCCCGTCGCGTACATTCAGGAAGCCCTTGCGGCCGGCATCCGCTGGTTCGGCGAGAACAAAGTGCAGGAAGCCAAGGAAAAATATCAGTGTTTCGACAATTTCACCGAAAAGGACGCCGTTCAAAAACACATGGTCGGCCATTTGCAGACCAACAAAGTCCGTCACGCCGTGGAAATTTTTGACATGATCCAGACGGTGGACTCTCTGCGCCTGGCTACGGAAATCGACAAGCGGGCCTATACGCAAGACCGCATCATGGACATCCTGATTCAGGTGAACACGTCGAGAGAAAAATCAAAGTACGGCATCCCGCCCGAAGATACGCTGGAACTGGTCAAACGCGTTGCCGAGCTCAAAAACGTACGCATCCGCGGATTGATGACCATCGGCCCGCTAACGGCCTCGGTTTCCGCGGATCCGGAAAAAGTCCGGCCTTACTTCCGGCGGTTGTTCGAACTGAAACAATTTATCGCGGAACAGAAAATCCCGCAGGTCAGCATGGAACATCTCTCCATGGGCATGAGTCTGGACTTTGAAACGGCTGTCGAAGAAGGCGCCACCATCATTCGCATCGGCACGGCGATATTCGGCAAACGCAAACGCACGCCGCGCGCCGTCGCGCCCGCGCCTAATCCGGAGGACCAGCTGTGAAACTCGATTATAACGACATCCAGCATCAGGAATTCAAAACGGCTTTCCGCGGCTATGATCCCGCTGAAGTGCGCGCGTTTTTAGAAGTCATCGCGGAAAATTATAAGAGCTTGCAGGACGCCGAAGCTTCTTTTAATTCCCAGATCCGCAACCTGCGCGCGGATAATGAGACTCTCAAAGGGAACCTCCGCAGCCTCGAACGTCAGCTGAAGGAATACCAGAACACCTACAGCAAGATGGACCGCCTGATGGACGCAAAGATTGAGGCCGACCTGATCGTTGAAAAAGCCCGTCAGGAAGCCGGCAAGTTGCTGGAAGAAGCCGAAGAAAAAATCCGTTCGCTTGACGCCGAGGCCCGCTTCCTCGAAGCGCAGAAATCCAAAGCCGCCGCCGTTCTCAAGGAATATTTGCTGAATCAGCTGGCCATTCTCAACCTGATGACCGAAAACACCGCATCAGTCCATGCTGTCACAGAGACGCCCTCCGAACCCGTTCAGGAACCGCCGGAAACCGACAATCCGCCGGCTCAGATCGAACCCCAGGCAACCGATGCTTCCGCGCCGGTACCCACCGAAAGCGCTGAAATCAGAATGATTCTCACCGATGTCGGCACCGACGGCCTTGAAATTAAAGAACCCACGGAATCCGTGGCCATTGAACCGCCGGCCGATGCAGTGAAACCGGAAACCGTACAGACACCCCTTACAATGCCGGCTCTCAGCGGAACAACCATCCAGCCTGTCGCCGTGTCCGAAACCGAAGAACAAAAACGCGCCAAACTGATGCAGGACCTCGACAAACTCAACCAGCAGGCCACCAGCATGTTCCGCAAGACCGATTTCAACGATATGCTTGGCGAGGAAGCTATCAACAAGTCCGAAGACATCATCAACCGGATATATGCCGAACTCGAAAAAAAGAAAAGCAAGAAGTCATCCTAAACCGGAGCCCCTATGAGCGCATTGTTACCGCAGATTCAGGAAACCGTCTCTTTCATCCGCGCCAAAACCCCGACCGAAACGCCCGTCGGCATCATTCTCGGCACCGGTCTCGGCGCCCTGGCCAAAGAAATTCAGATTGAGACTCAAATTCCGTATGAAACCATACCGCATTTTCCCGTCTCGACCGTAGAGAGCCACGCCGGCCGGCTGCTTATCGGCAAACTCGGCGGTCGGAACGTTGTCGCTATGCAGGGTCGCTTTCATTTTTATGAAGGCTATACTATGCGTCAGATTACGTTTCCCGTGCGCGTGATGAAATACCTCGGCGTCAAAACCCTGCTGATTTCCAACGCCTGCGGCGGTATGAACCCGCAGTACCGTCCCGGAGACATCATGCTGATTACCGACCACATCAACCTGCTCGGCGATAATCCCCTGCGCGGCCAAAACGAGCCGGAACTCGGACCGCGTTTCCCCGATATGAGCCAGCCGTATTCCAATCGTTTAATCGCGCTTGCGGAAACCCTTGCGCTGCAGGAACACATCAAAGTGCATCGGGGCGTGTTTGTCGCCGTCATGGGTCCCAACCTTGAGACACGCGCCGAATACCGTTTCCTGCGAACCATCGGCGCCGATGTGGTAGGGATGTCCACCGTGCCCGAGGTCATCGTCGCCAACCACATGGGTCTGGAATGCCTCGGATTTTCCATAATCACCGACGAATGTTTCCCCGACTCCTTGCAGCCGGTCGACCTGCCCAAGATAATCCAGACTGCCAACGAAGCCGAACCCAAAATGACGCTCATCATGAAGAAGGTCGTGGAACGGCTATAAATTTTTTTACACCCGGATGTTTGATAATTTAACGGCTGCCGGTAAAGTATTGATTGTAATAGGATGCCTGTTCATTCTGAGCGGTTGCATCCTTTTATTCTATGATAAAATACCTTTTCTCGGCAAACTGCCCGGAGATATATCCGTTAAAAAAGAAAATTTTTCATTCTACTTTCCGCTGACCTCCTGCATCCTGCTGAGCCTGATATTGTCTTTCATCGTCTGGTTGATAAAAAAACTTTAACCTGTTGACAACTGAAATGGCCGTGCGACCAAACCGCACCGGACATTTTGCCGGTGTGCAATACGGGCTGTTCAGAGACGAATAATTGATAATCCGTACAACGAACGGCCGGAGAATTCCGGATTCCCGTCAATACCTATTACCACGAGCGGGTTAAATGACCGGATCAGGTTTGTTTATTAAACCGGAGTTGGCCATCATCAAATCCGACTAAAATGTTATCGCCTTTTGCGAAATGCCCTTTCAGCAGTTCCTCCGAAAGCGCGTTGATAATCTCGTTCTGAATAAGCCGTTTCAGCGGACGCGCGCCGAAGACCTGGTCAAATCCCGTTTCCGCCAGATAATCCCGGGCTTCGTCCGACAATTCGATGCCGATTCCCTGCCGCTGGAGCAGTTCCTGAACCCGTCTGAACTGAATGTTCACAATGGCCCGGATGTGTTCTTTATTCAGCGGACGGAACATGATGATATCGTCAATCCGGTTGAGAAACTCCGGCCGCATGCGCTGACGCAACATTTTCAGCACCTCGGCTTTCATGTCCTCGTAAACCGCATCCCGGTTAAAGTCATTCATCTGCCCGACGCGTTCCATAATATAGGACGCGCCGAGATTGGACGTCATGATAATAATCGTGTTCTTGAAATTCACCGTGCGGCCTTTATTGTCGGTCAGGCGGCCGTCATCGAGCACCTGCAGTAACACGTTAAACACTTCAGGATGCGCCTTTTCAATTTCGTCGAGCAGAACGATTGAATACGGACGCCGCCGCACGGCCTCGGTTAGCTGGCCGCCCTCGTCATACCCCACGTAACCCGGCGGCGCGCCGATCAGCCGGCTGACCGAGTGCGGTTCCATGTATTCCGACATATCGATGCGCACAATCGCGTTTTCATCGTCAAATAAAAACTCCGCCAGCGCCTTGGCCAGTTCGGTCTTGCCGACGCCCGTGGACCCAAGAAAAATAAATGATCCGATAGGTTTTTTCTCGTCCGACAGACCGGCGCGCGAACGTTTGATGGCGTCGGAAACGGATTCTACCGCCTCATCCTGTCCCACCACGCGCTGTTTAAGCCGGTCGGCAATGCGAAGAATTTTTTCTTTCTCGCTTTCGAGCATCTTGCTCACCGGAATGCCTGTCCATTTCGCGACAATCTCGGCGATGTCTTCCTCGCTGACTTCCTCCTTCAGCATTTTAAATCCGGACTGCAATTCGGATAACTTTTTATTTTCCGCGTCCAATTGGCGCTGCAGTTCGCTGCGCCGGCCGTACTTTAGTTCCGCGGCCTTGTTCAGGTCGCCCTGGCGTTCGGCCTGCTCTATGAGCGTCTTGTTCTGCTCGATTTCCTCCTTGAGTCTGCGAATGGTTTGTATAATAGTCTTTTCCGATTGCCAGTGCGCGCGAAGAGTTGTCCGCTGGTCTTTCAGTTCCGACAATTCCCTGATGAGTTCCTGCAGACGGATTTTGGAATTGTCGTCCCTTTCTTTTTTCAGCGCGAGCTGTTCGATTTCCAACTGTTTGATTTTGCGCTCCACCTCGTCGAGTTCTTCCGGCATGGAATCGATTTCGATGCGCAGTTTGGAAGCCGCCTCGTCAATCAGGTCGATGGCCTTGTCGGGCAGGAAGCGGTCGGAAATATACCGGTCGGACAATACCGCCGCGGAAACAATAGCGCCGTCCTGTATGCGCACACCGTGATGCACTTCGTATTTCTCCTTGAGCCCGCGCAGGATGGATATCGTATCCTCCACGGACGGCTGTTCAATAAGCACCGGCTGGAACCGCCGTTCCAGCGCGGCGTCTTTTTCGATATGTTTGCGGTACTCGTCCAGCGTCGTGGCGCCAATCGCCCGTAATTCCCCGCGGGCCAGCGCGGGTTTGAGCATATTGGCCGCGTCCACCGCCCCTTCGGCCGCTCCGGCGCCCACCAGCGTGTGCAGTTCGTCAATAAACAGAATGATCGCGCCGTCCGATTCCGTAACTTCTTTCAGCACGGCTTTGAGCCGCTCCTCGAATTCTCCGCGGAACTTCGCGCCCGCCACCAGCGCGCCCATATCCAGAGCTACTATCGTCTTCGTCTTCAGATTTTCCGGCACGTCGCCGTCAATGATCCGATGCGCCAAACCTTCCGCAATCGCGGTCTTTCCAACGCCCGGCTCGCCGATCAGTACCGGATTGTTCTTGGTGCGGCGCGACAGCACCTGCAGGACGCGGCGGATTTCCTCATCCCGCCCGATCACCGGGTCGAGCTTCCCTTTCCGCGCGAGATCATTCAGATTACGCCCGTATTTGGCCAGCGCCTGGTATTTCCCCTCGGGATTCGGATCCGTCACGTTTTGGGAACCGCGGATATCCTTTAACGCGCGGTAAACAGCATCGCGGGTGATGCCAAATCCCTTCAAGGTTTTGCCGAATTCCGTGGCTTCTTCCGCCATCGCGATTAAAAAATGTTCCACGCTGACATATTCGTCTTTGAGCCGGCCGGCCTCGTGCATCGCCGCGTTGAGCAGTTTGTTCAGCCGCGGGGAAAGGTATACGTGGCCCGTATCACCGCTGACTTTCGGCATCCGCTCGAGGTTCCGCGTGGAAAAGACCTGCACCGCCTCAAGATTCGTACCGATCTTCTTAATCAGCGCCGGTACCGTCCCTTCCGCGTCGGTTACTAACGCGTGAAACACGTGTTCCACCTCGATTTGCGTCTGCCCGTAATCCATTGCCAACTGCTGGGCTTTAGCAATCGCTTCCTGGGATTTGATTGTAAATTTATCGAAGTTCATTCCATCACCTTTTTCTTGCCATTATAATACTTGTTGTTTCTCTCGCGAAGACGCCAGGGCACAAATATTTTTGTAATCATTATAACGATTCCGTTCTCTGCGCCTTGGCGCTTCCGCGAGAAATTTTTATTCTTCCTGACTTTTCACGGTTTCACTCTTTTTTCATAAAAAGCGGGAATCCTTTTTTACAGAATTCCCGCCGTTTGCATTACCACTTATTCAGGAGAAGCGGTCTCAGAATTTGATCTCGATCTCCTTGGACTTGGCTTCCTCGGCCTTCGGCAGTTTGATGCTCAGGATACCGTCCTTGTAATTCGCCTCGATCTTATCGGCCTTGACCATCGAAGGCAGGCGGAACGAGCGGCAGAACGAACCGAACGAGCGTTCGATGCGGTGGTAATTCTGGTCCTTGCTCTCGGATTCCTGTTTCTTTTCGCCCTGCACGGTGAGCACGTTTTCCTGCATCTTAATCTTCAGATCGTCCTTGCTCATGCCTGGCACTTCCACCTTGACAACAAAGTCATCCTTCGTCTCGGCGATGTCCACCGCGGGATACCAGCCCTGGAACGAATCCAGTTCCCGGTTGTCGCCCCACAGTGTGGACAGCATGCGGTTCATATCTTTCTGCATGGAGAAGAGATCACTGAATATATCTCTCTCGCACGGGTTGAATTTAATGAGTGACATAACAATGCCTCCTTTCACACAGTTTAGGTTTATTGAATGTTAATTTCAATGTCACGCGGTTTGACTTCTTCTTTCTTTGCCAGCGTCAGTTCCAGCATGCCTTCCAGCCAACGGGCCTGAATCGCGTCCGGGTTCACCATCTCGGTCAGCTTGAACACGCGCCGGTAATTGCGTTTCGGTATTTCGGAATACACCAGACTGCCGTCGTGCCCGTTCACCATGCGGCCTTCCACGACCAGATGGCCTTTGTCGAGCTTGACCGAGAGCGAGTCTTTCTTCGTCCCGGGCATTTCCATCAGCAAGATAAACTGGTCGTTGGTCTCGCGAATGTCGCAGCGCGGCACCACGTATCCATAGTTGTTTTCATAACGCTGAATGTCCCTGGTTTCAGCTTTCACTTCTTCCTGAACTTTGGTTTCCATTTTATTCTCCTTATGTTTAATTTATTTTATTTTCTAAACACCCTGGAGAAACAACAAATCATGTGCCAACTGAAGAAATTAATGATTTTATTTGAATTATTATTCAAGTCCCTATAAATCATCGCAGGAAACCTGACAATATGTCATTTCTAAATGAAATTATGTCGCCGACAATACATTATTAATGACAAAATGTCATATCAAATTATTGACTTCAAATTGGTTTAACCACTCTCCATCATTTACTTCTATTTTTTCAATATTATAGGCACCTGGTTCATCCAAAAGGTACCATTGCCAGAATCAAACCGTCTGAAAGTCAACCTCTTTTTATTGATAATTGATTAAAAAATTTAGAATTATCTGCGATTTTAAAGAGCCGCCCGGACTTTTATCGTATTTTGGGAAATCGTTTTTTTGAGGCATCCTACATAAAACGCCCCTCAGGTTACAGCCCTCACGGCCCGTGGTATGGCGCGTGCGGATGATCTTTTCAGACATTATCCATGAATTTTATACCGGGCATCGCGCTGGTGCAATGGGAGGTAAATTATGTACTAGGGATTGTTTATCCTAAGTTAAACCGAACAAAATCGTGATTCATTTTCTGGAGGATTCTGGTTATAGATCTTACCTTGGTTAATGTTTTTTCAGTACAGCAATCGCTTCCTGATAAAACTGCGGACTGTTGGGCCTAAGAGCCTCATTACGGGTGATTTTAATGACGGCTTCGGCTTTGCCGTTTGTTTCCGGATGATACGGCGCGCAACGGATCGGTAGAACGCTGTTTTGTTTCAGCACCAGCC
>Ga0067045_1027708_pt1 | contig 68275 bp, 46 predicted proteins | sample TerdegcTABiofilm_FD_59184 | JGI IMG/M metagenome (GOLD analysis project Ga0067045, IMG submission 59184) | Combined Assembly of (Gp0054472, Gp0054536) Wastewater bioreactor microbial communities from Singapore -Terephthalate degrading...
TAACGCTTCTTTTTGTTCCATCTTCAACCTGTTGGCCATATATGTTCTCCTGTTGGGTTACAGAAAAACATAAAAGTTTTCAGTTAAAGATGGCGCATTTTCAAAAACGCGTTAAGTGCCCGCTAACATAAAGCCGAAATAGACTATTCGTACAGGGATGGTATTTATATTCATTGAATATTCGAAACGTGTTAATTCTGTAGAATCCTGCCAGAATGACCAAGAAGTCTTTTATGATTATTTCACAAAACCGTATCCTCTGATGAAACCCGGTAAAGTTCTAGCTTCGATGGTTCATCATTCGTGTCGATTTGAATGCTTAAAAGACCCGGATATTTCTCCGCAAGCGGCTTTACGCGGTTGTAGAGAAACAAGTACAAATCCCCGACAGCCCGGCTGTGGATACTGCCTGAAACTTGATTTTCTCCAATAAAATCCTATCGTTTCCTTTTATCCGGAGAGTTCGGATTATAAAAATAATACAAAGCTGTTTGTGGTCATACTTCCAGAAGCAAATGCAGTACCTTGAACGGTATTTGTGTTTTATCAGCCGTGATTACAGACAAGAAAAACGATTGCCAGAACGTAAAGGAATAGCACCAGTCGGATTGCGCCGGCGCATCCCTTCCGTTCAGTTAAAGGCCAATGGCGACGCCTGCCACTTTCATTCGGAATAATAAATTGATGCGTAAACCATCTTTATCGGAAACGCAGACTTTTTTTTTTCGATTTTTTTTTTTTTTCGTCTGTCCGCATTACAGCGGTTTAGTATATAAATTGCCAGAATCGGCCTGAATTGTTTCTTATTTTTTCCATAAAAAATATATCGGTATTCCCGAAGCGATGATAATCAGGCCCAGGCCGGTATTGCGAATATCGCCGACCATGATATAAACGATGAAGAACATGGCGATGATGATGTACAGAAGAGGAATAACCGGATAGCCCCAGGTCTTATAGGGTCTTGGCATTTCAGGTTTTTTATGACGCAGGATAATCAGGCCGGTAACCGTAAGCGCATTAAACAGCAGAGAAGCAAAGGTCGTATAGGTCAGTAAATCGCTATAGGTGCCGGTCAGGGTCAGCGCGGAAGCCCATAAACCCTGATACAGCAGCGCACGAACGGGTGTATGGTATTTCGGATGAATGCGACTGACGGTTCGAAAAAACAACCCGTCTTTGGCCATCGCATAATACACGCGCGCGCCGGTCAGGATGAGACCGTTGTTGCATCCAAATGTGGATATCAAAATCGCCACCGTAATTAATGTGACGCCCATAGGCCCCATGACCCTATCCATAACTGCCGCGGCTACACGGTTATCCGGCACCTGCACTATGAGATCAGCCGGCAGAATATAGATGTACGCCAGCGTGGTTAAGGTATAAACCAGCGTCGTAAGTCCGGTGCCCAGTATCAGAGCGCGCGGCAAGGTCCGCTGGGGTTCCCGGACTTCTTCGGCCGTAAACGTGACGCTGTTCCATGCGTCGTAAGCAAACAACGCCTTAGACATCATTACCGCCAGGGCTGCAAAAAAACTCATTGAAAGTGTTTCTGCAGAAAACGCGGCTGCAGAATTTGTAAAATGCGTACTACTGCCATGGCCGAAAAGAAAGGCCGCGCCGACCAGCAGAATCAGTGCGCCGACCTTAGTAATAGTGAACACGTTCTGCACCAGCGCGCCGAGCTTCAGACCGAACATATTCAGCGCGGTTAACAACAGAATGCTGCCGATGGCCGCTAACTGAACCGTACTAACCGATACGAACCCAAAAGATAGGAGGGTATTTGTTTCGGATAATGCCGGTACAAAAACGCCCAGATATTTGACGAAGGCCACGGCAACGCCCGCGATGAATCCCACCTGGATGACAAAGAACAGCGCCCAGCCGTAGATAAATCCGGTCATGGAGCTGAAGGCCTCCCGCAGAAACACATACTGCCCGCCGGCTCTGGGCATGGCGGCCGCAAGCTCGCCGTAACTGAGCGCGCCCAGCACCGTGATCAGGCCGCCGACCAGCCACAAAAGAATAATCCATTCCGGCGAAGCCATATAACCCGCCATCAGCGAAGGCGCGATAAAAATCGCGGAACCGATCATCGAACCCATAATCAAGGTGGTAGAATCCAGCAAACCAAGGCCCTTTATCAGCGATGGCTCGTGCGGATGCGGGTCGTTAGGACAATTATTCATGCGAAAAACGCTCCGGTGTTTGCCCGGCAGGCTCTATAGGAATAATCTGTTTCTTCTGCCGAATGAGATTAAGTTGCTGTTGCAGGGTATTACAGGAAGCCAATAGCTGGGATATATCTTCGTTCCGGCTCTCCATCGTTTTGATCGTAAAGCGCAGCGTTTCTATTTTCTTCTGAATCTGGTCGCTCTGAATCGCCGCCACACAATCTTCCATAGAAAAACCTTCGGATTCCTCAATCAGCAGGCGGGTTAGCGCTTTTTGTATGGTTTCCGGAAACAAACCCATCAAGGCCTCGGCCGAATACGGCTCTTCCATCATGGTCTGACGGAAAATATACTCCGCAACCCGGCGGATAGCGGGATTTTGAAAGTCCTCAACCCTGACATAACGAAATATCGCCCTGGCCGTCTCCGGACCTTCCAAAAGCATGAGCCGTATCAGCCCGCGTTCCGAGCGCAGGATTTTCTCGGGTAATTTGATTTGGGGTTCTGAAGGAACCGCATCTTTCGGCGAGTCGGCAGAAACGGCATTCAGGGCCGATTCTTCCGTACGACCGCTGCGCATCGCCTTGTTCAGTTCCCGTTGCACTATTTTGTGATCCAAAGCGAATGTATCGGCTATCTCGGTCATGAATAGATTTCTTCGTATCGGGTCCTGAAAGCGCGCGCAGAGGCTTAACATTTCTCTCGCCGCCATCGTGCGTTTATTAATGTTGTCAAAATATCCCTGACGCTGGAAATTCTGAACCCGGAAATCAAGATAGGAAGCGGCCTTCTGAATCCGCTCTTCAAAATTTTCCCGTCCGTATTCCCGTACAAACGAATCGGGGTCGTGTTCCGGAGGAAGCACCACGATTTTTACGGATAGTCCGGCCTCCAGAAGAATCGCGCCGCCCCGTTCGGCCGCCTTAATCCCCGCCGCATCGCCATCAAAGATCAGCACGACATTCTGCGTATAGCGCCGGATTAGGTTCGCCTGCTCCCGGGTAAACGCCGTGCCGCTGGATGCCGTGACATGCCGTATGCCGTACTGATGCATACTGATGCAGTCGGCATAGCCTTCCACAATGATAATTTCGTCTTTCGCCCGCACCGCTTCACGCGCCTGATAGAGTCCATAGAGGACTTTGCCCTTATGGTATATCAGACTTTCCGGCGAATTAAGATACTTCGGCGCGTCCGGATCTTTGGTTAGCAAACGCGCTCCGAAAGCGATGACGCGTCCGGAGATATTATGTATCGGAAATACCAGACGGTGACGGAAACGGTCATAATACTGACGCTCTTTATGAGCAATAATCAGGCCGGCCTTTTCGCTCAGCGTCAGGTCAATGGATTTGGATTTCAGATGATTAAGTAATCCGTCCCATTGATCCGGCGCATAACCGAGTTTGAACTGCAGGATCACGGATTCATCCAAACCGCGGTGCTTCAGATATTCCCGTGCCTGCATGCCCGGCGCGGCAAATAACTGTTCGGTAAAATAATTCATCGCCGTCTCATGGATGAAATACAGCGCTTCAATCTGGGATCGATCGGCATCGGCTTCCTTGCCGGCATAAACCGGTAGGTCAATCTGATAGCGATTGGCCAGAAATTGGATGGATTCCACATAACTTATCTTTTCATAGGCTTTGATAAAAGCAATCACATCTCCTCCCGTACCGCACCCGAAACAGTGAAAAATCTGCTTGTCCGGGCTTACCGTAAAGGACGGTGTTTTCTCGTTGTGAAACGGGCATAGCCCCACGTAATTCTTTCCGCGCAGTTTCAGATTGACATACTGCGAGATGACTTCCACAATATCCGCTGTTTGCTTGATTTGGTCAATTTTATGTTGAGGTATTTTCATGTTCCGTTGTTTATGACTTTTTTAAATCCATAGGCCCATCTCGGCTGAACTTAAGTCTTTCAGTCCAATGATGTATAACAATTCCATCATGCTGCCGGCAATCAGGGGTACGCGGATATTGTCGTTGGTATGCATCGGTATCACTTCCATTACGCTGATGAGTAAGGCGCCGGTTAATTTTACAAGCAGGGGCAGCACCGGAAAAAACAACGCCATCACAAGAACGGTGATCAGACAGGAGAGGAATCCCTCGGCCGATTTGTTAAACAGCGGTGTTCGTCCGAATGGTTTCCCGACAAGCCCGGCCATGCCATCGCCGGCAATAAATCCGGCAAGCGCAAATATTGCGACATATTTATGAAACAACAACACACAAAGGAAACAGGATAAAAATAAATACGTCGCTGCAGTTATGGAACGGTTTTCGCCGGGTCTCAGCATAGCGCCAAAGAAAGTAAGAAATACCCGGCCGGCTCTCTGCATACTTAAACGCAGGATTTCTGTAACCAGCGCAAGGGCCAGGAGTGAACCCGTAAGTATTAGAATCCATTCATAATCCAGATACAGATACGCCATGGGTATAGCCAGACAGGCCAAATGGATAGCTTTACGATATATCTCGAAAGAATATGAAAATCCGGTAGTTGCCTGGTGAATCATATGGCCGTGTCTTTAATTTAGAAAGTACCGACGAATATAAAAGACTCTGAAATGTAAAGCAAAAAATATTTTGAACCTGCGGCGAACATTTTTTTCGAATACCCGGCCGATCCAAAAACAATTTTTTTTTTGATTGTATCGTCTAAAAGAAAAACGATTGGGGTTACTTTTGAAATGGGCGTTACAGCGATTCCACCGGATTGATTGTTCCCATCAGCGTCCGGATTTCCTGAGGATACGGGATTAACGCAGCTAAATTTGTCCGGATAAGGAACGGCCTCTGGTTTCTTCGCGTCGAAAATATCAGTGTTTTTAAACAAAAAAGCGTACTACGCTAATCAATAAATCATTTGTTATTAATCCATCGGTATATCAACTATTATTTCCGTACCATCGGTCACATCCGGATTCACACTAATAATCCCCTTATGCTTCTGCACGATCCCGTAACTAATCGACAATCCAAGCCCCATACCGCTGCCGACATCCTTGGTTGTAAAAAAGGGATCGAATATTTTATCTCTGATATTGGCGGGAATTCCGGTGCCGTCATCACGGATTGTTACACGCGCCTTGCGCATACCGGACCCGGCTTGGATTAATTCCGTTGATATCCAGATATTGCCCTTTTCACGTTGATCATTTCGGTTCCGTTCCATAATCGCCTCGGCCGCGTTAATCAGCAGGTTCATAAACACCTGATTCAGTTGCCCCGGATAACACATAAACGGTGGCATGGAAGCATACTGCCTGTGTATAATGACGTGTCGTTCATAATTTGGGATAAATAATGAAACGGTGCTCTCCAGATTTTCATGAAGGTCCGCCTGCTTGTATTCCGCTTCATCCAGACGTGAAAAACTCCGGAGATTGAAAATGATTTTTTTGATACGTTCGACCGCCTCCGTACAGCTTTTTAATATATAGTCGGCCTCTGATAAGGAATCATGAAGCTGTTCTTCATGTGCGGGATCAACTTTGATTTTATAAAACAGATCGATATACTGGGCGAGCAGGGGCAGATATCCGTTTATCACGGTAATAGGGTTGTTGATTTCATGGGCCATGCCGGCCACCAACTGACCCAGGGAAGACATTTTCGCGGACTGCACCAACTGCATTTGCGTGGTTTTGAGGTTCTCCAGCGCTGACTCCAAATCCTTTTTCTGGGCTTCCACCTGCATGGTTTTAATCCGGACTAGCTCTTCCAGTTCTGTCTGACGTTTCCGGAGTTGCTTGACCCGAAAACGATACAGGCCGATCGCTGATCCTGAAATGATCAACCCGCAAAATAAATAAAACCAGACGGTCTGATAAATAAACGGTTTTTGATAAAACCTAAGGACGGCACCGTCATCGTTCCAAACACCGCTGTTGTTGCAGGCCTGTACGCGAAAAATATACCGGCCGTGAGAAAGATTGGTGTAATACGCGACGCGCCGCGAACCTGCGTCGATCCACTCGCTGTCAAAACCTTCCAGCCTATAGCGGAAACGGACTTTTTCCGGCGCCAGATAACTCAGACCGGTATAATGAAACTCGACGCGTTCAGTGCCCGGTTCAAAGCGTATGGCATCGGGTTGAGACGGATAATCGGATGTTGAAATAAATTTTCCATCCGTTATAACGCGTTCGATGATAACCGGCGGCGGAAAAGTATTTTCGATAATTCGGCCGGGATCCACCACCGCGGCGCCGGTAATGGTTGGAAACCACAGACGGCCGTCGGAAGCCCGAAAACCGGAAGGCTGGCCGGTATTGCATTCGGCGCTGCCCATACCTTCCGCTTCGCCGAAAACGGTACAGGTAACCTTCGATATTTTACCGTCCGCCACAGCGTTCAGTTCCTGCAGCGATACACGGAATACGCCGTTATTAGAACTCATCCACAGATGGCCACGCCGATCATCCAATATGGAAAATACGCCGTCATCATGCAAACCCTGAGCTGTGGTTATCGCCGTTACGCGCCCATCTTTGAACCGGTTTATTCCCCCGCCATAGGTGCCAATCCACAAAACACGCTCCTGATCTTCATAGAAGTCAATGACGATATTACTGCCAAGACCATTTTTAATGTTCCACGTATGGATCGCACCATGGTAATACCGGTGAAACCCTTCATTGGTGCCTATCCATAACGAACTGTCGCTTCCGGCCAGCAGCGTTCTGACGATATTGTTGGGTAAGCTGTTGCCCGTATTGTACACCATCGCCACACGGCCGTTGCGCAACTGTACCAGCCCGTTTTGAGTACCGACCCAGAAACACCCCTCAGCATCCTCGGTCATACACCGCACCGTGTTGGAACTGACCGCTGCAATTTCCGGATAAAGGGTAAATCTTCCGGCCGCATACCGGCATAAACCGGCTACACGGGTACCGAACCACATATCACCCTTCCGGTCGCGATAAATCGCCGTTACCACGTTATGCGCGAGGCCGTCGCGCGTGGTCAATACGGTTATGGTCTGCCGGCTCATGCGCGCCACTCCGCCGCCGTCGGTACCGAACCATAATGTACCGTCCGGCTCCTCATAAACCGACCAGATCATGTCGTGCGGCAGACCGTTACGGGTGGTACAAGAATAAAAACTGCAGTCACTGATGCGGCCAAGCCCGCCGCCGCCTGTCCCAATCCAAACACTGCCCTCGCGGTCCTCGCACACGGACATGATTACGTTCAGCGGAAGACCGTCCCGAACCGTCAGCGTTTCACTTTTACTGCCGCGAAGCCGATATAATCCGTGGGCATCTGTTCCTATCCACAGGGAGCCGTGCCGGTCGGAAAAAATCGTTGTAATCAGGGCATCCGAGGGCACGGAGGAAACCCGTCCAAAAGTCCCGTTGTCTAAACGGTTGAGTCCCCCGCCCCAGGTACCGATCCACAGGCATCCGGATGAATCGGCGAGCAGTGACCGAACCGTGTTATGCGACAATCCGTTGCGGGTTGTGAAAGCTTGAAAAGATTTTCCGTCGTATCGGCTCAGTCCCCCTCCGTCCGTACCCATCCAGATATATCCTTTCGCATCCTTGCATAAAGCAAGAACATGATTGCTGGATAACCCATCGGCGGTTGTGTAATTCCTGAAACGGCTGTTTTCATAATGAAACAACCCCCGGCCATCGGTGCCGATCCATAATGCATGGCCGTCGATCAGCAAGGCGCGCACAGGCTCGTTGGTTAGTCCCTGCGCTTCACCGTAAAAAGTAAACGCACCCCGCTCCATCTTAACCAAACCGCCCCACGTTCCCATCCACAACACGCCGCCGGAATCCTCCGCCAGCGTAGCTATAAAATTATTTTTTATGGCTTCCGTATTTTTTTTATCGAAGAGGGTAAATTGTACGCCGTCAAAACGCACCAGCCCTTCCTGGGTCCCGGTCCAGATATAGCCGTCGCGAGTCTGAAGAACCGCGTTGGCAGAATTTTGCGGAAGGCCGTCTTTCTTGTTCCAGAATTTCAGCATGTATTGCGAAAGACCTTTATCCGGATCAACGCCCCTCGCCTGTTCGGCCACAAACATCAGCATAAGATATAATGTTAATCTCGGTATCATCCGTTATTGTTATCTGAAGTTAAACGATCTAAAGCGTCGGGTGGGGTTAAATTGATTTTAATATGTATCTGAGCGCAAACAAGTCAATGGGGTGATAAATTTCAGGAGATGAAGGTCTTATTCTTAATATCAATTTTTAGAGGTGTCAGCAGGCATATCTCTGCGGCGTATCGGTAATGTAATTTTAAATTCCGTTCTGACGCCGGGCGTGCTTTCAAAGTATATCGTACCCTTGTGATTTTCAATTATTTTATAGGAAATTGATAAACCCAGTCCGGTGCCTTTACCGACCGGTTTGGTGGTAAAGAACGGATCAAATATACGGTGGCGAATTTCGGGCGGTATACCGACCCCGTTGTCGGCTATCGTAATCAATACGTTGTTCTGACCGGCTGTTGTACGAATCCACACGTCGCCGTTTTTGGGTATCGCCTGAAACGCGTTGGTCAGCAGGTTCATCAGTACCTGGTTGATATGGCCGGGATTGCAATATACCGGCGGCAGCTCGCCGTATTCCCGGTGAATTTCAATGCGGTTTTTATGCTCGGACTTAAGGATATTCAGCGTACTTTCAATGCTGTCGTTCAGCGATACTTCTTTGAAGTCCGTTTCGTTCGAGCGGGAGAATTCTTTAAGGTTCTCGACAATTTTTCGGGTACGTTCCACACCGTCCTGCATTTCATTTACGATGCGTGGCAAATCGGCGATATATTTGGAAACGTTCGAGGTCTGACACCAGTGATACAGCGTTTCTAATTTCTTTTTTACGGATTCTTCGCCGCTGTCTCCGTTTAACTGCTTATAGTTCTGGTTTTCCAGAAGATCCTGAATCAGTTCAAAAAGTTTTTTAATTTCAATCGTACGACGCTCCAGCACGTAAATATTGCCCTTGATGAAGGTAACGGGGTTGTTGATTTCATGGGCAATCCCGGCGACTAACTGACCCAGCGAAGCCATCTTTTCGGTATGTACCAGTTGGGCCTGAGCTTCTTTCAATTCTTGCAGAACTTTTTCAACTTTTTCTTTTTCTCTCGAAAGTTCGCGGGTTCTTGCTACGACGCGCTTTTCAAGCTCCAAATTACGGTTTTCAACCATACTGATACGGAACTGGTAAATGGTGTAAGCGGCCAGAACGATAAAAGCGACAATAAACGTGAGAAACCACCAGGTTTTCCAGAATGGCGCGGTTATTGTGAAACGGAAGGCCAGAGGTTTTTCGCTCCATACCCCCGCGGCATTGGAGGCAATGACCTCAAAGATATAATCCCCTTCATTCAGATTGGTATAACGGATTTTATTCTCCGTATTAGGATCCGACCAGTCCTTGTCAAAACCCAGCAGGCGGTACTGATATTTAACTTCGCTTTCATCCTTATACGAAGGCGCCACAAATTCGAATGTGATGATGCTTTCGTCGTAGTTTAAAATCACCTGGGATCTGGTGTCCGATTCATCCTCTGTTTTTAAATAATTTTTCTGAAATTGGGATTGCTTCAGCTGACGAACGAGTTTCTGTGACTGGTTTTCAATCAGGACATGGGTTAAAAACACCGACGGAGGCGTTTGGTTCTTCTGCCGGCTACTGTGTGCGGGTATGACGGTCAGGCCGGAAGAGGTCCCTACCCACAATCGTTGCATGGCGTCAATCCACAGCGAATTATGCGTGCTGATTTCGCTGTTAATCAGTCCACGCCGGTTATTGTAGATATTTATTACCTTTTGGGCACGTGGATCTATCTGGTTCAGCCCGTTATTGGTACCGACCCATAAATAGCCGCAGCTGTCTGTGATAATCGCGTTGACGGTGTTGTCCGAGAGTCCGTCTTTCATGGAAAAAGTCTCCACAATCCCATGAAGAGAATAGCCGGCTTCCAGCGCCCGTTCCGGAAGCAGATTGATATTGATTTTGGTCAGCCCGGATTCGCCGCCGACCCACAATTGGCCATCCCGGTCTTCCTGAATGGCCAGTACGGTGTTATCCGCCATACCGTCATCCTTGGTAAAACAGCGGAAGCGGTCCTGTTGCGGATTCAGCATCGCAACGCCGCCGCCGATAAGCCCCGCCCAGATCCGTCCTTTACGGTCCTCATAAACGCACCAGGCGTTGTTGTTGATAAGCCCGTCTTTCATATTATAAAACCGGACCCGTCGTCGCCCGAAATCATCCACCGTGATTTTCCCGATGCCGTTATCCACGCTGACAAACCAGATATTATTATCCCGGTCCGCAAAGATGTCCGAAATCCATTTGTTTTTTATCACGTCCTCATCCGCGAGCGTCACTACATAAAACTGCCGCATCCGGAAGGACTGACTGATGAGCCCCTTTACTTTGCGTATTCGCTGGTCGCTGAGGCGCGGATAACGTTGAAAGTAATCCCTCGGTATCAAAATCTGCAGGCCGTTTCGGGAAGCCAGCCAGATCAGATTGTCCTTATCCACGGCGATATCCCAGATATTGGAACTCACCAGCCCATCGTTCGATTGGTATCGGTCAAAGCGTTTAAAATCATACACCGCCAGCCCGTCGAAGGTTGCAATTAAATACATGGTCGGATCATACGCGACAATGGCCAGAACGGCTTTATTGGGAAGGCCTTCTTCTTCGGTATACGAAAGGGATTCTTCCGACAACAGTTTGGTCACGCCGTCGGCATAGGTGCCAAACCAGAAATTATTTTCCTGATCTTCCAGAATAGTATTAAACTGATTACTGCCCAGGCCATTCTGCGCGGTATATTTTTTAAACGTAAGTTCTTGGCCGCTGATCGTTATACGGTTTAGCCCCGACTCTGTGGCCACCCACACGGCTCCGGTATGGTCCTTCGCGATATGACGGATGGAATTGCTGATCAGACCGTTACGCGTTGTATAATTGGCAATGACCCCGTTCTCTATTCTGGATAAACCAAAGGTCGTGCCCGCCCACAAACGGCCCGAATCCCACAACAGGGTCTCTACGCGGTTGTTGATCAGGCCGTCCCGTGCTGTCAGGTTTTGGACGCGGACAGAATCTTCCCCGACTAATTCCACATAGGCAATGCCTTCCTGGGTGCCTGCTATGATATGATTCCTGTCATCCGCAGCCAAAGTATATACAATATCAGAAGGAAGCCCGTGTCGCGTCGTAAAGGTCCGAAACTTTTTCTCGCCTTTTGCCAGAAGGCTCAAGCCATTGGCGGTGGCAAACCACAAACGACCGGCGCTATCCTGCAATATGGCTTTAACGGAACCTTTTCCGAGTCCGGACTTGCTGTCATAATTAACGAAAGTATCCTTTTCGATGATATAATTAGAAACACCCTCATCGGTCGCCAACCATATATTAAGGTCAGCGCTTTCACATATGTCACGAATAACATTGCTGATCAGTCCCTGTTCTTTTCGGTAACTTATAAATCGATGTCCGTCATAACGGCTCAGTCCGCCTGCCGTGCCAAACCATATAAATCCCCAGTGGTCCTGGTGAATCGCAAATACCTGGTTCTGCGCCAGACCCATGTCCGTATTATAACGCTTCACAAAAAGCTTTTGCGCGCAAATTTCTGAATGAATCAGGCCGATAACCATAACAATCAGAAAAACGCACCCTAAGCCACATCTTACAGCCACGGGAAAAATTCTCATGATTTCTACTATCCCAAAACGGTTGGGAGGATTATACCTAAATTAATATAATATACGATTTATTTGATAGTACAGCAATGTTTTTTTCTCTCACTCGGTTTTAAATGAAATCCATAGTAATGGGAAGATATCTGATTCTGCAGGCTCAAAATTGAGACAATATAATTCCCCAATTTGCGATTATCATTAAAGAAAGAATTACACTTTTTTAAGATAATAAACCGTTCATCCTGAAAAAAAATTAACCGCCTCGGATTAACTGTTTTTTCTGTTGCTATTTCTTAAGAATTGATGATAGCGCATTCGTCGCATGGCCGAGGACTTAACGATTTTCATATAAATATCACTTGTAATATCCGGCGCAATAAGTCTGTTCAAACCATCTGCGTTCAGCACCGGTTGAAACTCCGGAATGTTCGTTTTTCTTTGTTTTTGCAAATTCTTCGGACACACAAGCTGACACATGTCACAGCCATAAATCCACGGACGGATGTGTTCCTTATAGCGAAAGAAATGTTCATCATTGCGGCATTCGATGGTCAGATACGATATACATTTTCGTGCGTCCACCACATACGGTTCCACTATCGCTCCGGTGGGACACGTGTCGATACAAAGACGACATTCACCGCATTGTTCCGGGATCGGTGAATCATAATCGAGTGTTTTATTAATCAATAACTCCCCGAGAAACATCCAGGTTCCGATTTCAGGATTGATAACCACGCTATGTTTACCGGTCCAGCCAATCCCCCCGCGGACAGCCCAGTATTTATCCATCACAGGCGAGGTATCCACACAGACTTTACCGGCAACCGTCGGATCGGCATCCCGTAACACACGCAAAAACTGCTGCAATTTCTTCTTTAATACTTTGTGATAATCCATTCCAAGCGCATACCGGGATACGCGCATCGTATCAAGATTTATCACGGCGTCCTCTGCGGCAGTATAATAATTGAGTCCAAGGCTGATAACCGATTTACATTCCGGATAATAGCGAAGCGGATCCACGCGTGTGTCATACGAATCCGCTAACCAGCGCATATCACCGTGATAGTGTTTGTCCAGCCATTCCCTTAAAAACCGGGCATTAAGGACAGGTTCCGCGGGGGATATTCCCACGGCATCAAAGCCCAATGCCTCCGCGGTTAATTTGACCATCTGGGTGAAATCTGAAACGCTCTTGGACATGAATAGGGTATTATTTTAATGAAAATCAATGAATAAAAAAACGGCGCACTTCCGATTCAATCGTGGAAACAGGCAACAGAAATGGTTTATCGGTAATAATTATTTCATATTCGTAATCATGTATTTGTTTATAGGATCCCCGAACGTGTCCGAGCGGCGTTGGCCCTGAAAAAGCGCCCTCTTTGGAATTACCGTTTATAGTGCCGCCCGCTTTCCGGATTTCATTTTCGGCGTCTTTAAGAGCGATTTCCGGTTCTTTATTTAGAAGGATAACGAAACGGTGTAGAGCCATTGTAAAGCGCCTCCGGTATGAGGTATCATAAAAAGTTATAGATTATCTAAAAAAAAACTCTTATACTTGCAATCAAAATTTTTATTTCCTGTCAGATTAAACGGATTTTTCTATGAGTACAGAGCGCGGAAATTTCAGCAGTAAAATCGGTTTTATAGCCGCGGCGGCTGGTTCGGCTGTTGGCCTGGGAAATATATGGCGGTTTCCTTACGAAACCGGTTCCAACGGCGGCGCGGCGTTTCTTGTGATTTATCTCGGATGCGCTTTCCTGCTTTGCTTTCCCATCATGGTCAGCGAAATTGCCCTGGGACGCAGAGCCCGGCTCAATCCGTACGGTACATTCGTTACCCTCGCCGGCCGGCATTGGGGATTTATCGGTATCATGGGCATTGTGGCCGGATTTATGATACTTTCTTTCTATAACGTCGTCGCGGGATGGGCGTTCGGATATTTTCTGCACATGCTATCAGGCGACTTCGCGGTGGCTAAGGATTTCACCGGCTACACTACGGACTTTCTGGACAACCTTTTTTATTCCGGGGCATTCATGATCGCAACGGCTTACATCATATCCAGCGGCGTTCAGAAAGGTATCGAGCGCTGGTCCAAGATTCTGATGCCCTTGCTAATAATTATTTTAATATTCCTTATCATTTATTCGCTCACGCTGCCAAATGCGTTTAAAGGCATCGAATTTTACTTGATTCCTGATTTCACAAAGATCAGCGGCAAGACCATCTATATGGCCCTGTCGCAGGCATTCTTTTCCTTATCACTCGGTATGGGCGCGCTGATAACGTACGGTTCGTACATCAGAAAAGATGACAATCTGATCAGTTCCGCCGCGATTGTCACGCTGTCCGATACCACCATCGCCTTTCTCGCCGGCCTGATGATTTTTCCGCTGGTGTTTTATCAGGGACTCGAACCGTCGGCAGGCCCGGGACTGGTGTTCGTCACGCTGCCCGGCGTGTTTGAGACGATGGGGCCGGTTATGGGCAGTATCATCGGCGGAGGTTTTTTTCTATTATTGTGCTTTGCCGCCCTGACGTCCACGATATCCCTGCTCGAAGTCCCCGTAGCTTTTGTCGTGGATCAGTGGAAATGGAACCGCAAGATCATCGCATGGATACTGGCCGCTATCATTTTCATCATCGGCCTGCCGAGCATGTTTTCTACCGGCGCAGTGGAATGGTGCGCCAACTTCATTACCTACGGCGGCCAGACGCGCGACTTCATGACCTTTGTCACCGACGTATTCAGCGATTTGTTCCTGCCGCTCGGCGGATTTCTGATTTCTGTCTTCACGGCCTATGTATGGAAAATCAATAATCTGAGTCAGGAGATCAGCGGCGGATGCCCGGGATTTAAGGGCAGCATCATGGAAATATTCCTGACCGTCATGATCATGGTTATCTGTCCCCTGCTGATCGGGAGCATATTTGTCATCACGATTTTACAGAAGTTCATCGGCATCCACATATTCTAAACCCCTGAAACGAGGCCTGCAATGGAATCCTTTTTAGATCAAATTCTCTACTGGTCAGAGACAATTGCCGGACACATCTGGTGGCCCGCCGTGATAATGATGCTGGGCGCCACCGGTATTTACATGAGCTTCCTTACGAAATTCATTCAGATTCGCCGCCTGGGATTAGCGATTAGATTCATGCTAAAAGGCCGTTCAAAATCCGACGCGCAGGGCGATATCACGCCTTTTCAGGCGCTCATGACGGCATTAGCCGCCACGGTCGGCAACGGTAATATCGCGGGAGTCGCCACGGCCATCGCCAGCGGCGGGCCGGGCGCGCCGTTCTGGATGTGGATGACGGCGGTGTTCGGCATGGCGACCAAGTATTCCGAGGCCCTGCTCGGCCTCAAGTTCCGCGTACTCATGCCTGACGGCACTTACAGCGGCGGCACGATGTACTTTCTCCGCGACGCATTGAAATATAAAAAACTCGGTAAAGTACTCGCATTCTGGTTTTCCATCGCCGTCATACTCATGGCGACCTTCGGCAGCGGCAATATGGCCCAGTCTAACTCCATCGCGCTGGCCCTGAACAGCGACTTCGGCATCAATTTCTTTATTACGGGCTTTACGCTGGCGTTCCTCTGCGGCATCGTTCTCATCGGCGGCGTCACGCGAATTGCCGAAGTGTCCGATAAACTCGTTCCATCCATGATTATACTCTACATGGGCGCGGCGCTGTATGTGATTATCGTCAATATCCGGATGATTCCGGAAGTTTTTATCACTGTGATTCAGTGCGCTTTCACCACGGAAGCCGTCGCGGGCGGCGTCATCGGCCACACGGTGAAGGAAGCCATGCGGTACGGCATTTCACGCGGCACACTATCCAACGAATCCGGTATCGGTTCATGTTCGATACCCGCCGCCGCCGCCAGAGGCCGCGAAGCCGGCGCTCAGGGACTGGTGGCCATGATGGGCACGTTTATTGACACGATTATCGTCTGCAGCATGACCACGTTTGTCATTCTCTCATCCGAACTGCACGCAACCGACATCACCAGCACGGAACTCACCAAGTCCGCATTCGCCTCAGGACTCGGTCTTGAATGGGGCGGTTACATGGTCAGCGTTGCCAGCTTCCTCTTTGGCTTTACGACGCTCATTGGCTGGTCCTATTACGGCGAACAGGGCGCGCGTTTCCTCTTCGGACAGATTAGTGTAAAACCCTACCGAATCTTATTCTGCGTGTTCGTCTTTTTCGGCGCAGTACTACAGGGAAAATACCTGCAAATTGTCTGGAACTTCGCCGACATCGGCAACGCCTTGATGGCCATTCCCAACTTGATCGGATTAGTGCTTCTCGGCAAAGTGGTCAAGGATGTGACGGATGATTATCTCCATCGATGGGATAACGGATTGCTGAAGAGCCCATTTGGCGATTGACATTAATTGGTTATCTTTTTTCCGGCTCGGTAACAACTAACAACTTTTTAAAAAGACAACCATGAAAGTGCCCTTCTTACCCGAGACCGCCAAATTCGACGCACTCCAGTTCAAACCTCAAGCCAGATTCCCTGCTTAGAAGTTTTTCGTCCGTTCTAAAAACTTCCTTGTTGGCGCAAAAACCGGAACCATCGGCGCGAAAATTCTGCTGAAAAAGAACAAGATTATGGTCGCAGGAAACTCCCCTTCCATGGGTCTGCAATGGTATTTACACTGAGCGTTATCTTATTGGGGTTTGTCATTCCGACCATCGTCTGTTTCGCAGTGTTTCACGGAAAATTCAAAGCGTTGGAAAAAGAAATAGCCGATTATATTTTACAAGAATACCCAATTCATTAATCCCCTTGCGTTTGATAAAAAAACCCGCCTGTATTCGGGCGGGTTTTTAATTTTTTGTTATTTTTATTTCTTAAACATTTTTATTTACGTCGGAACCGTGAACGGCTACGGGAGTATCCGCTGAAAAGCAGGACTTTCGGCGCCTGCTGGCTGAGCGTCGGTTTGAAGGCGAAAGGATGATCTTCTTTCGCAGGGATATCTTTATTAATCAGCTTGCGGATATTCCTCAGCAGGGATTGTTCTTCGTGATCGCAGAAGGAAATGGCCGTTCCGCTCAGTCCCGCCCGCCCTGTACGCCCGATGCGGTGCACATAGGTTTCGGGTTCTTCAGGCAGATCGAAGTTGATGACGTGCGACAGGTTATCGACGTCGATGCCGCGGGCGGCTATGTCGGTGGCCACAAGGATGCGCGTGCGCTTTTTCTTAAAATTGTTCATCGCGCGCTGGCGGGCGTTCTGGGTCTTGTTGCCGTGAATCGCTTCCGCCGGGATGCCGGAATGGTTCAGGTCGCGCGTCAATTTATCTGCGCCATGCTTTGTCCGCGTAAAGATCAGCGCGGACTCGATTTCCGGACTCTGCAATAGATGTTTCAGCAGCGCGCGCTTGTCAGCTTTCGGCACGTAATAGACGGACTGGTCAATCGCGTCCACGGTGGAGGAGACCGGCGACACAGCTACATGTTCCGGCTCGACAAGGATGGTTTGGGCCAGCTGCCGTATCTCCGGCGGCATCGTGGCGGCGAAGAAAAGCGTTTGTTTTTCCGCCGGCAGTTTCGCCACGACTTTCCGTATATCGTGAATAAATCCCATATCGAGCATACGGTCGGCTTCATCCAGCACAAATAATTCAATATGGTTGAGCGTGACGAAGCGCTGTTGCATCAGGTCCAGAAGTCGTCCCGGTGTGGCAATAAGAATATCCACGCCGGCGCGCAGGGCCTGAGTCTGCGGATGCTGTGAAACGCCACCGTATATGACGGCGTGTTTCAGCCCTGTGTGACGGCCGTATGCGGTGAAGCTTTCGCCGATCTGGATAGCCAACTCGCGGGTCGGCGTCAGAATAAGCGCCTTTATTATACGCCGCTCCTTAACCGCCTGCTGGCTGCCGTGCAGGATCTGCAGAATCGGAATGGCAAACGCGGCGGTTTTGCCGGTGCCGGTCTGCGCGCAACCCAATAAGTCTTTCCCTTTCAGGATGACCGGTATCGACTGGGATTGTATCGGCGTCGGACGCATATAGCCCTCGGTTTTAAGCGCTTGACGAATGGGCTCGATGAGGTTCAGGTTTTCGAATGACATAGTCATTTTCTCTTTCTTTTTCTCGCCGGCATATCGCCTGTGTTCCGGGCCGACGGGGTATCGCGGCGTCACGGCCGCATCTTAATAAATTGTATGAAAAGAACCCATGACGTACAGAAATCAAGCGGTATTCAACCGCGAACCGGAACGCGCATCACGGGTCATTCCAGGGGCATCAAAATGTAAGAGTCACTTTTGGAATTTTGAAGCGCTGAGAGGCTTCGGAAAAAACCGGGAGGGAAAGAAACTCCAAACAACAGATTACCATGCCCAAAGGGTAATCAAACCTTTTAGTAAAAGCAAGTAAAAAGAAAAATATTCCAATGTATTTATAAACTGAAAAAAACTATTTTTTTGGGCGTTATTGCATTCCCACTCTCTTTAGCGCTTTTTCAATTTGCGGCCGCCATTCCTTATCCTGTTTCATAAATTCCAGCGCCTTTTGATAAAAAGATACCGATTCTGTTTTACGCCCCACCGCTTCGAGGATATAACCCCTCGCATACAGCAATCGGCCGTAATAACTTTTAAAAAACCGCGCCATCCGGTCCTGCGGAATACTCTCATCGAGATAATCATCTAACTGAAAGTGATGGCAATAAAGCGTTGTCAGGTTCCGCGGATTTGTTAATAATTCAATAACCGAAACGCATGATATCTGGTAATATTTTGTTGCGATTCCTTCCGGCGGGTCAAATGTAAGGTAAACCGGCTTCGCAACATTCCATGACGTATCCAGTATAGCATTGATTAATTGCAGGTAACGCTCCGATAACAGGAGTGGATGGATCGCGTCGTCCCGTTCGGCCTTGCGGATGATGGCTTCATACGATATCAGGGTTTCATTATGGCGTTCCATCAGCGTGGGATGGTGCAACCTCAGCCAATCAATATACCAGCTGTTTTTTATCAGATTGATATCGATAACGGTTATATCCGTTCGCCGGTTTTCCACAAACTGATAATACACGGTGGTAAAATAGAAAGGATCGTAATTAGTCAGTACCAAGGCATTCGGTTTGACCACGGAAAATAAATTATGACTATACTGCTCCGCGAAATAATACCGGCTCATATCTAATTTTTTGTAATTTCCGTGAATGACAGCTATCAGCAAAGATCCGATGATTATGATAAAACCATATTGAATATTGGTACGCGCAGCCAGCCTACGCCATAGGTCATATATACCGATTCCTGATAAAACCGCGAGAATCATGTACGAAGGAATATAGAACACCGAGACTAACATCCGGTTTTCATCGGCAATGACGGGACTGGATTCAGCAATATCCAAGTTAGTAAGGAATAGGGTCAATGGCCCGGTTATAGCCAGAATCATCAGCAGAAACACCGCAAGGGTGCGTTGCTTCATGAATGCTGTCACACACCCTATGACCGCGGGTAGGAGTAACACCGGCCACCACTGCTGAACTATCAGCGTGCCGTAATACGATAACTGACCTAAATATTTCATCATACTCCGAGTCTCGGTAACCTGGTACTGATGACGCGTGATGGTCAGCCAGAAATTATTCCACGTTTCGGGATTGCCCCAGTCCATAACCGGATTCCGCAATGAGGCGACCGGAAGATACGCGTAAATCGTCAAACCGGCCAGAAAGAGCGCCGACCCGGCCGCTAAACGTTTCCCGTTAATCAGAACCCGACGGTCGCGCGCTATAATCAAGAGTCCGACTGCCGGAAGGATCAGGAGCAAGGTGTGATGATTGCCCAGGCCCAGACCGAATAAGTAGGCCATAAAATAAAATATCCGATCACGATGGCTGGAGGAATCCGTTTTTAGCCATTGTACGCTTAGCGCCATCAGCAACGCCATTAAGAATGCATGCAGACTGTACACTTCGGTAATAACCGACTGCTCCCACAATTCATAGGAAGCGGCGAACATCAGGCCGGTAAACAGCGCCGAAAAGGCTATGAAGAAGCGCCGGCGTCCGGATTCCGGTTCCCCGAAAATCATCGGTAAGAGATGCAGCATCATCCACGTCACGGTCATAGCGGCCAGCGCCGAAAAAAACGCGCTCATGAAATTCATCCGATACGCAACGGGGTCCAGTGGAAGCAGCGTGAACATCCGCCCGAGAACGGTATACAGCGGATATCCGGGCGCGTGAGGAATTCCGAGATGATACGCCGCTGTTATCAACTCGCCGCTGTCTTCAAAGGTAACCGTCGGCGCCAGCGTCATCAGATATCCAACAAGACTGACAAAAAAAGATCCAAGCGGGATAAGTATAAATATTTTCCCGCCCACCGTAACTCCGGACCCGGCAACCGCTATCTTTGCACGGCTATTTATTTTCAACGCGCAGCATTCCTGATTCGTTTTGATAATGTAGGATTACGCCGGGTAAAAGAAAAACGTTTTTTTTTTAAATAATTTTTTTAAAATTGTTCCTGTCTGTGGAACCATCCGGTAACCTAAACCATGGAGGTGCGCTATGGCTACCTTAAAATATTTCGGGCATTCCTGCTGGATGATTGAAAGCGGCGGGCATACGATCATCATTGATCCGTTCATAGACGGCAATCCGCAGGCGGGCGTCAGGAAAGAATCCGTAAAGGCCGGTTATATCATCGTGACGCACGCGCACGGCGATCATCTCGGCGACGCCGTTCCCATTGCGAAAGCGTCCGGCGGAACGATTATCGCCAATTTTGAGATTTACAATTATTGCGTCAAGCAGGGCGCCAACGCGCATCCGATGCACATCGGCGGCAGTCATACCTTCCCCTTCGGTCGCGTCAAACTGACCCCCGCCTGGCACGGTTCATCCTTCCCCGACGGAAGCTACGGCGGCACGCCCGCGGGATGCCTCATAACCGTAGAGGGTAAGACCGTTTATCACAGCGGCGATACCGGCCTGTTCCTCGATATGCAACTCATCGGCGAGATGAACCCCATCGATATCGCCCTCCTGCCCATCGGCGACAATTTCACGATGGGCGTGGATGACGCCGTGAAAGCCGTCACTCTGCTGAAACCCCGAACAGCCATTCCGATGCATTACGATACCTTCGAGATTATTAAATCCGACGCCGCCAGTTTTATGCAGAAAGTGAAAGCCAGGGGATTCGGCGCGCGATTAGTCAAACCGGGAGAAAGCATCGAATTTTAAATGCGACCTTTTACCTGATTAAAAGGGATGTTGCTCTCGGTAACATCCCTTATTTTTTATGGAATCGAATAGCTGTTACCGGATTATTTCCAACATTTGCCGAGCGGTTCGCCGATGGACCAGTATTGTAAACCGTTCATGTCAAACAGAACCGGACGGACTTTCTGCAAATCGATTTTACCGTTCGTAAGGACGGCCTCATCGGCGTACGTGGCGACGACTTCACCGATATATATGTTGGTGGTGGCCGTGACATAGGTGTCGAAGAGCCGGCACTCCATCGATAGCGGACAGTCGCGAATGATGGGTACGGTTTTCAATTCACCGGTAAAGGTATCAAACAATCGCGATTTGTCGGTTTTATGACCCGTCGTGGTTCCGGCGAAATCGAGTTCCTCAATCTGGACCTGAGACATTATATTGATACTGAATCCGCGGTGATCCGCAATCCCCCGGTTGCTTAAGTGCGTCTTGCTTAAACTGACTGACAGCAAATAGGGCTCGATAGCGTTTAGAATCCCTACATGGCCGATATTGGCAAAATTAACCTTATCCCCTACCTTTGTACCAAGAATCGTGGCCGGCATGGGATACAATACATTTTGGCGGCCGATTTTATTTTTCATCAACACCTCAGAATAATGGATTATTAAAATGCTCTACCTCCTAAACGATATCGGGCTGATTTTATTTCAGCACAAGCTGCGAGGCAATCCCATACCTTTACCGCTTTTTATTTAATGCGGTTTCTTAACTTTCACTTCCAGATGACGAATGTGCGCATTGTTTTCTTCAATCTGAATTTTGATTCGGATTTTTTCCGAAGGCGGAATGAACGGGTTGTCCAGAAAAAACGATATTTTTTTATTGGAATCTTCCAGAAGGATTAACGCCGAACGTTCCGCGTGTTCGAGGGTTTCTAAAAGGGGCGACATAATAATAATCTCGGGTTTTTTATGGTTTCGTTTCATTTGAATACCTGCTTTTGTTTCAATCGTATTTTTTATCACCGAAAAGGGCGCCAGGTAAACGCCGATAGAACCGCAAAATGAGATAATTGTTACGTTTTATGCGCTGCGTCACAAAATGGATGTGACCGGGAGCACACCGATTAAAAATGCGCTATGATTTTTTTTACATGGAATGATGAGCCGGTCACTTAGAAAAATACGAAAAATCCGTGTGACGTAAAACACAAATCCGGATGCATCCAAAATATTCAGCATTCATTAATCCGATAAATAGCGGATAACTGAACGGTCGGCCTTAAAGAATGATCCGTAAGGTATCGTTTTTATGGCTTCGGATTTTGTTACCTTACCGACCTGTGCGCCAACTGATAAAAACAATCTGCGCACTGTCTTCAGACAGCGCACAGGTTTATCGAAATCACGATATGGCGCTGAACGATTGACGGGTAGGTTTGTAAAAATAAAATATTAATCCTGCGACCAGGCCGCCGAATGCCGTAGCGAGCCCATCATGAACGTCCCTAGAATATCGCCACAGTCGCCACGGCAGCCATTCCCACATCGATAGTATCATGAATGCTCCGAATACGGGAATAAAACAGGTAAGATCTTTTCTTTTCGACGGAAAAAAAAGCCCTCCTGTCAGCGACAATCCGCAGGCGGCAGGAAAATTCGGTAATATGCCAGGTAAAAAACGGAAACCATGCCGGCCAGAGAATATTGGAACTTCGGAACAGATGAACGGCAAGGAGGCCTGTAAAACAAGTTATGATGATGAATGGGCGCTCACGCGCAATCATGATGCTTTCAGGGCCTGATATGACTTAGAATCGCGCTCAGGGCGAGCATCCTGTTTTTTCTTTGTCCGTAACCTCAATGGGATACTTTCCGCTGAAGCAGGCGGTGCAGTAGTCCTTTTCGTCGTGGGGCACGGCGGAGAGCATGCCGTCAAGGGAAAGGTATTCGAGGCTGTCGGCACCGATCTGTTTGCATATTTGTTCTTTAGACAGCCGGTTGGCAATAAGTTCGGTTCGCGTTGGGAAATCCATACCGTAATAGCACGGCGCGATCACCGGCGGACTGCTGATACGGACATGCACTTCTTTTGCGCCGGCTTTTCGGATCATGGCGATCAGCAGTTTCAGCGTTGTGCCGCGGACAATGGAATCATCCACCAGAACGACACGCCGGTCCTTGAGCACGCCTGTTACCGTGTTGAATTTCAGCTTGACGCTGAGGTCGCGCATGGACTGCAGCGGATGGATGAACGTCCGCCCGACGTAATGATTGCGGATGAGCCCGAGTTCATACTTCATGGACGTCCGCCGGGTATAACCGAGCGCGGCGGTGTTGCTGGAATCCGGTACGCTGATGACGATGTCGGCGTCGGCGGGATGTTCCAGCGCGAGCTGTTTGCCGAGCTTGCGGCGCGCCTTGTCCACCGTATCGCCGAAAATCTTGCTGTCGGGGCGGGAAAAGTAAACGAACTCGAAGATGCAATGCGCCGGGCGCGGTTTTTCCCAGTAAAAGAACTCGCTGTACATGCCGCCGCTGGTTACGACGATCATTTCGCCCGGTTTGAGGTCGCGCTCGTATTCCGCGCCAATGATGTCGAGCGCGCAGGACTCGCTGGCAAAGACCACCGCTCCGTTCAGCCGGCCGATGCACATCGGGCGGATGCCCAACGGGTCGCGCGCGGCGATGAGCCGGTCTTTCGTCATGAGTAATAGCGAATAGGCGCCGCGGATCTGGCGGAGCGCGTTGCGGATCTGGTCTTCCACGGGCATCACCCCGGCGTGCGCCGTCAGATGAAGGATGACCTCTGTGTCGCTGTTGGAATGCAGAATCGCGCCGCGGTTCTGCAGGAAGGTTTTCAGGTCTTTATAATTAACGAGATTGCCGTTATGCGCGGCGGCGAGCTCGCCGGTGTTGATCGTCGCCATGAACGGCTGGGCATTCTCGATCCGGCTCCCGCCTGTGGTGGAATAACGGTTATGTCCGATCGCAATCGGTCCGGGAAGTCCTTGAAAAATGTCCTCGTCCCCGAACACATCGGATACGTATCCCATGCCGATATGCCGGTAGAGCCGGTTGCCGTCGGAGGTGACAATGCCCGTAGATTCCTGACCGCGGTGCTGAAGCGAATACAGGCCGAGATAGGCCAGCTTTGCCGCTTCCGGATGATTGAATATGCCGAACACACCGCACATAATTTATTCCCCGCGAGTCTTTCGTTAATGACGGGCGAATCTATGGAAAAATTTCGTTTGCTTCAATGAAAATATTTTGTTTGGAAAATCGCATTCAAATCGTGATTCCATTGTTTAAGGGATAAATATGTTGTATAAAAATATTTTTATAGGTAAATTATACCAGCAACAAACTTTTTTTAATAATAACTTATCACCATTTCAGGGAGAAGTTATGAAAACAATACTACGCATTTTCGGTGTTATCCTGTTTTTAGCACCTCAAATACTCTATGGCCAATCTCCGAAAATCAGCTTTGAATCATTATTGATTCAGGCCGAGGAAAATCCGAGCATCGTCCACGCAGCCATGCGACTGGCAATTGATAACAACCTACCGGTCAGCCTATACACTAAGAACTATGTCTATATGCAGGTCATGGGAATCGAGAACGGAAAACCGGTTTATGCGGTCATGAAAAATATTCTCAGACCTTACGATAACGGGACAACCGCTTTTTTTGATGAAATTAAAAATACCTTTGATCCGGTAACCGATAAAGTCAATTACGGCAATGGAAGAATAACCAATCCTGATTGGGGAGTCAAAAAAAGTTCAAAGAAAAACCGAGGCGTAATAGAAAAATCGATTATGTTTGTAGAATCTACGAATGATCAGGTTTGGATTCTGGATTATCAAACCGGAGAAGTCATAGAAAGCAATTATATATCTGGTACGGGACTATTAAACACCCCTATTCAGGCGCGTCAACATCCTAACGGTTTTATTACCATTTCCGACCAGGTCAATGATGGTGTTTTCAAATTTGACACGTCCGGCGCCTACCTGGGTGTTTTTGCCCCTTATGGAGGGATTAACAATGATACTTTAGACAATGTGTGCGGGCATACCTATCGTAAGAACGGCCATCTATTAGTGGCCAACGCTAAAACCGGTGTACAGGCCATTACTGAATTCGATACATCAGGTATTTATGTCGGCCATTTTATCGCTCCCGGATCTGGAGGGCTGAATAGTCCCTGGGACATATTATTTCGTTCAGACGACATTTTAGTTTCTGCTTCTTCATCTCGGGCTATCCATCGATATGACACAACGGGCAATTATATCGATAATTTCTTTACCGCCAACAATAACAACTACTTTCCTGAGCAGATGTATCAACTTCCGGGCGGCCGCATTGCTGTAGCCGACTATGGCGTAGGCGGAGGTATAAAAATTTACAATAGCGTCGGCGATTCCCTGAAAAAATTAGATGTCGTTACCGGCAATCGCGGGATAATGCAGTTAGGAAACGGCAATTTTATAACAACCAATGCCTCCGGCGTTTATGAAATCGACACAACCACCGGCGCGGTTTTATGTACCCTTGTCACCGGTGTATACGGTCGTTTTCTGACATTGTATGAACGCGAAGGGGAATCCTATCCGATTTTTACAAAGAGCAGAAATCAGATTAACTTCGGAACCACGGCTATCGGATCTCCTGTCTATGACACGCTTCTTATATCCAATACCGGCGATATGCCGCTCATTTTCGATTCGATTTATCTGGATAATTCCCAGCAATTTGATTTTACCGGCAATATTGACACGCTTTACCCGAATGAAAGCCATATTATTAATATAATGTATGATCCTTCAACCTACGGTGTGCATAATGGTAATCTGGTATTCATCCACAACGCATCGGGCTCGCCGGACACGGTACGGCTGGCAGGGTCTGTTCTGAATGCCGTCATCCGGGTCAGCGATTCGCTGCTCACGGCGTTGGTGCCCGAAAACGGAACGGACAGTACGACGTTCTATATTTTCAACGACGGCATGACACCACTCACCTTCAGTATTGCCGAAAGCCAGAATGCTTTCACTTATCTGAAGAAACAACGAAAAGCCGTATTGCCATCCCAACGTAGCGAAACCTCAAACTCCTTGCCGGTATCACTGGAAGCCGATCCGAACGTGAGTGCAGAACCCGGCTCCCAAGTAACCGTAAATTACGGCGACCTGACCGCCTTCGGGTTTAACCTGAAAACCGCTCCCGATCAGTTTGTGAAGTTTGACCTGACGGATCCGGGCTCGGTTATCGCTTTGGGAACGGTACCTCAATCATTCTACGCGGCGGATTTTTCCACGGACGGTTCCGTGTATTACGCTGTGGACGATGTGGGAAAAAACTTTGGAACAATTGATACGGCTACAGGCGCATTCACAGTACGGGGACCGCTTACGGGCGTTACAGGTTATGTTACAGGTATGACTGTTGATCCGACCGATGAAACTATTTACATAACGGTAACCGATGGAACGACCTTCGCTTATTTATACACGGTTAATCCTTTGAATGGCGCGCCGACATTAATTAATACCATTGCCAATCTCGTGATTCCAATCGATATTGCCGCCAGCCCAGCCGGTGTGCTGTACTCGTATGATATTGGCACCGACAGTCTATATATTATTGATAAAACTACTGCTTTCGGTACCGCCGTCGCTGCACTGGATTTCAACGCAAACTATGCGCAGGGCATGGATTTTGACCCGACAGACGGCGTTTGCTATCTCGCTTCGTATACCAGCCCGACGGGCGTACTGCGCGCGTTGGATGTCAATACCGGCCTAACGACCGTGATCGGACCGTTTCCGAACCATCAGGTTGACGGCTTTGGTATATTGAAAACCGGATTGCCGTGGGTGCAGGCCCAGCCGCTGTCGGGAACAGTTATGCCCGGAGATTCCGCTAAAATCAGGGTGTATTGGTACGGAAAAATCCCGACCGAAATGATAATACCCTTAGACGGTTATTTCCATATTACCTCCGATGACACCTCCAATCCGAATATCCCTGTTCATCTCCATCTGGATGTTGCGACCATTGGAATTGACGGCAAGAATCCTTCCCCCAGCCGGTATAACCTTACTCAAAACTACCCCAACCCGTTCAATCCCAGCACGACGATTAAATACGATATAGCTAAAACGGGAAAAGTAAGCCTCAGAATCTATAATACACTCGGCCAGGAAGTGCGCACCTTGGTGAACAAGCATCAGGCGGCCGGTTACCATTCGGTAGTATGGGATGGTAAAAACAATGAGGGTAAAACGGTTAGTTCCGGCCTGTATCTCTACCGGCTGGAAACCGAATCGTTCGTAAAAACACGGAAGATGATTCTGCTGAAGTAAAACGGCTCCTGAATACAACTTTTCAAAAAAAAGCTTCGTGATGATGTCACGAAGCTTTTGTATTTTATGCAAAGGAGGCCTGTATAACGGCCGGTCTTTTCAGAAAAACAGCAAGAAAATAATCGGCACTAAAATTCCCGCCAGCGTCAGCCATAAACCACGTCCGGTAATGCTGTTTTTTCCCTTAAGGATAAACAATCCTGTTATGGCAATCAGCATCAACGCCCCCGCGAAAATATCCGAAAAAACCAACCACCACTTCCCGGGATTGTAATGCAAATAATTGACGTGATAGAAAAAGGGCCTGCGGGTAACCGTTTCCAGATAACCCTCGCCGTTCTTAAGGTCAATTTCCAGTGAACCGCCTTCGACAAAAATACGTACCACTGAAGTTTTAGGAAAATAATGGTTTTTATAATCTCCGGATTTGCCGACGGTTTTCAGTATAGTTTCGATATCGGTATCTGAAAATTCTTTTCGGTCAATATACTGCGGAAAGCTGTAATTTTCTTTCCGTATAATGTAGCTCGGATTCCAGTCCTTCAAATGATTCAGAGCTATTCCCGATATACAGTATATCAGGGTCGTTCCGAAAAAGAAGTAACCAAAATCCCTGTGGATGACCCGGTTCCAGTAGTTGAATGACATAATGGTTTATTGAATCTTATATTTACTGCAATCAACGGAATAAAATTCCAGTTTGCCGGCTTTGCTTTCTGCCAGTTCTTTACGGTAAGCGGCTATCTTGGCAAGGTTTTCTTCCTGTTCGTTCATTTGTTCGTGTTCTTTTTGATGGCCCTCATGCAGATTCTTTTCGGATTGCCCGGCGGCTTTGATTTCGCTTTCCCATTTAGCCAGATATGCCTCGTCAATAATCAGCGCTTTGACGGTGCCTTCGGCAACAACGGTTTTGCCTTCCATTTCCTTGTCAAATTTCGGCGCGTCACCTACAAGTTCCAGTTTCAGTTTTTTCTCGGCGTCCTTACCGACAATATGCGCGCGTTTGCCGCTGTGCCTGCAGGTGTGCACAATCAGTCCCGTGACTTCCACCTTTTTATCAGTTAAAGACGACGCTTTCTGGAAAAATTCCTCGACGGAAATTTTAGTGACTTCCGAATCCGCGGTCGTCGGATTATCTTTCTTTCCGCAGGCGAAAATCAGGAGCAATGGCAACAGAAGAATCAGTGTTTTTTTCATGATGGCTTTTCTCCGTTTGTTGATATTATGAATTAATTAAATCAGTGCGAATTTATATATAATTTTAAGATAATCAATTTTTTTCTTCAGCCGGTAATCAAATGCCCGTTTGTATTAAAATGGTGGCGCCGTCTGTCGTGATGAGCACATGGCTGTAATATTTGGCGTCATTACCCTGCGAGCGGTTCAGGTTGGGATTCGCGGCGTCGCTGCGGAATACGTCCACATTAAAATCCAGCAGGGTGTTTAACGCGGGGCATTGCATCAGTCCAGAGCAATTCGGACTGCTCTGGGTACATGCGATGGCAATCTTCGGCTTAAGCGCGTTGAGCATATTCAGATTTACCCCGTCGTCGCGGATGTGATGCGACACTTTTAAAATATCCACTTCCGGATTGGTGGCCGGGTTGTTTTCTATAAACGCGCGATAGGCTTCCTGTTCCAGATCCCCTGCCATAAAGATACGCGCCTGGCCGTACTGGAATATCATCGCCAGCGACTGATTGTTCACATTGGAGTTCGGCGACCCGCCGCTGTTACCGACATCAATGGGCAATTCATCGGCGCCCGCGCTCATCACCGTAATCTGTACGGACGGATCCATCTGCAGAACGCCGGTGTTCGCGCTGGACTGGCCGCGATGTAAACGATACTGAACCGCTGAAGGACTATAGTTTTGGATCGTGTTATACGCCGTGTTAAAAAGGGAGGAGTCAATACTGCAGGAATCGGGCCGCAAGAAATTATTGATAACATATCGGCTGGGAAGGTATCCGTTGTTGTAATTGCCGTAATGATCGGCGTGAGCATGCGTCAGAACGGCATAATTAATGGTGGTACAATTTAAGGAATTCAGGTAACCCGAAATCATATAACCGCCCGATGAACTGCCCGCATCGTAGAGAATCGTCTTACCGTTGGGCATTTCCATAAAAAAGCAGTCCCCGTTACCTGAAACATTAATCATATGCACTTTTAGAACTGACGGATGATAGGTCGCGTTGGTCACTTTAAAAGAATTGGTTTTTGAAAAGTACACCTCGCCAGTACGGGTGATACCCCGCACCCTGAACCGGTATAGCGAATCCACGGAAAGACCGAATATCCTGACATTATGAACTGTATCATAGCGGACTCCGGCGGTATAGGCGTAACGGTTAAAAATACCGGACGCCGTACCGAATTCCACCGCGCCGAGCGTGGCGGTTTCAGTCGACCATGAAACATTAACCGTGCCGTCAGCGTTGATGTGGATGCCCGATATCTCGATCGGAACGCCTGTATTGTCATCATTGATCTGTTCCGCGCAGCCGAAATAAATAATAGTTATCAAAACCAGAATGAATGACCTTAGAAGCAATCGGATGCCTACTGCGTTAACCATGAAAATCCTTTCGTAAAATTTCGCTAATATATATTCTTGACGGCATTTATACAACGAAAATAAAGATATCTTAAGTATTTCTTCACTATAGCCAAATATAGCCTTTCCTGGCTTTCTTAATCGTTTCAAAATTGTTAACGTTCGATTCAATTGATGATTGAAAGGTTTAACCTATTAACATAGAAATTTTTATTTGCTTTAATCGTTGATAAAATGTTAATAAATTAATAAAATTATGTACAAAACTATTGATTTTCCTTAATAATTGTTTTAATTTTACTTAACTTAACTGTCTTTTTATGAAAAACAAATACGATATAGTAATAATTGGAGCCGGGTGCATCGGGGCCAGTGTGGCCGCTCATTTGGGTGAAGCAGGCGTCAATGACGTGCTGGTGTTAGAAAAAGAAAAAATGATTGGTATCGGAGCCACGGCCAAATGCGCCGGCGGGGTACGCGCACAGTTTACAACCCCACCCAACATCATGATGAGTAAATACAGCATCGACCGCTTTGCTGTGATGCAGAAGGAATACGGCATTCAATATATTCCCTGCGGCTATCTGTTCGTTCTGAAATCTGAGGAACAGAAATCGCGTTTTCTAAAAAACATGGAGTTGCAGCGTTCCTACGGTGTGGAAGTTCGTTTTGTCACGCCCGATGAAATCCGCGAGCTGGCGCCGCATTACGGCATGGATAACGTGGTTGGCGGCACATTCGGACCAAAGGACGGCCTGGTGGATCCTTCGATGACGGTGGATTATTTCTTTAAGCAGTCCCGGAAGCGCGGCATAGAATTTGAAACCGAAACGCCGTGCACCGGCCTGAAAACGTCCGGCAACCGCATCACGCATGTATGCACGCCGAAAGGCGACATTGCCTGCGACACCGTTATCAACGCGGCCGGACCGCAGTCCAAGCTTATCGGTGAGATGATCGGGCTGAAAATCCCTATTGAACCGGTGCGGCGCATCCTGACCACCACGGGGGAATTAAAATTTGTCACTGAAAAATTTCCGATGGTGGTGGATGTCACCACCGGCCTGTACATGCACCGCGAAGGTAACGGCCTGCTGATCGGTTACGCCAATCCCGACGAACCGCCCGGTTTTGACGAAAGCATCGACGAAGCCTTCCTCGAAGTGATGCTCGCCACCGCTTTGGAAATCATGCCGTACCTTGAAAACGCCGAAATCAAAATGAAATATCCGGGTACCTGGGGCGGCCTGTACGAAACCACGCCCGATCACCACAGCATCATCGACTGGGCCAAGGGCTGGAGTAATTTGCTAATCGTGGGCGGTTTCAGCGGCCACGGACTGATGCACTCCCCCGCCGCCGGAAAGGCTGCCGCAGAAATCATCACCCGAGGACAATGCGAGACCTTTGATCTCCGGCCGCTCCGTTTTACGCGGTTTGAAGAGGGCGACCTTACCGAAGAAATCAACGTCATTTAGATGGAATCGTCTATGCCGACTCCAATCAACCAGACCACACTGCCGCTTTTTGAAAATGATTCCGGGGAAGAATCTATGGAAGCTGTTCTAAGAAAAATCGTTCAGACCATAAAAAAACACGAAATATTCGTCCTGACCACTCATGTCAATCCCGACGGCGACGGGCTCGGCAGCGAGGTTGCGATGTACCAGGCGCTCAAGCGCATGAACAAAAAGCCGATTATCATTAACACCAGCGAAACCCCGCGCCAGTATCAGTTTCTCAACAAGGGTCGGATTATCCATACCTATAATCCCGCCCGGCACGACCGCATCATTAAAAAAGCCGATGTGATACTCGTTCTGGACATCAGCGTTTCCAAGCGCCTCGACCGCATGCAACCGGTCGTACTGACCGCTCCGGCCATAAAAATATGCATCGACCATCACCTCGATAACGACCATTTTGCCCAGCTAACTTTCGCCGACGACCAAGCGCCGGCTACCGCGGAACTCATTTACAATTTTATCCGGCAGGACCTGAAACAGAAAATCGACAAGAGCATCGCCGAGCCGCTGTACACCGGCCTGATCACCGATACCGGCAATTTCCGTTTCAATGCCACGCGCCCGGAAACGCTCCGCATCGCCGCCGATTTTCTCCAGATGGGCATCCGCCCGAACGAAATTTATTCGAATGTTTTTGAACAGGGCAGTATCAACACCATCAAGCTTCTGGGCCTTCTGCTCGAGCGCATAAAACCCGAATGCGGAAGCCGGTTCCACTGGACCTATCTGAGTCAGGACGATTTCACAGCCACACAGACCAAACCCAGCGACACCGAAGGATTCGTGGACTATACGCTGAAGCTGGAGAATTCCGTCATGGGCGCTTTATTTTATGAGACGCCGGACCATTACACCAAAATCAGTCTGCGCGCCAAAGGCAACGTCAACGTCCAGAAATTCGCCAAAGGCTACGGCGGCGGCGGTCACTTCAGCGCTTCAGGTATTCTCATTAAAGCGCCGTTCATGCCAACCATAGAGAAGATGGTTAAAGAGCTTGTGAAGTATTTTGAAACCCATTACGGAACGGGTAAATAATGATTCAAATTTATTTTTTTGGCCAAATTAAAACGGTCGCTCCATAACAGATGGAACGACCGTAATTTTTTTTACTTTAAGAATCCGGAAACCACGCGTCCGTATTGAGAGGTACGGAATATACTTTCTTATATGTTCAACTCATCCATGCCAATCTTCGCGTCGCGGGCGTAGCTGCTTTCCGGATAATCCTTGGCGATTTTTTCATAGACGCTCTTAGCTTTTTCCGGCTGGTTAATGAGGCGGTAGCAGCGCGCCTGATTAAGCAGGTATTCCGGCGTCAGATAGAAATCAGGATATTGATTCGCGACTTTCCCCCATTGTTCGATGGCGCCTTCGTAATCATTCAGCCCTTCCAGACACGACGCAATGCCGGCCATGGAAACCACGGTATATAATTCGTTATCGGCGTAATCGTTAACGTAGATTTCAAAATTGTTTTTGGCAAAATCAAACTGGTCGGTATTATAATATGAAGTGGCCAGGTAATAGGTGCCGATGCCGCCGCCGGTGGTGCCTTCGTATTCCGTGCAGTATTTTTCCAGGCGCCGGATAGCTTCCTTATAGTCGCCGCTGTAAAAAACCTGTTCGATGGTTACCAGTTTATCGATGGATTCTGCATTCCGGTTATGCCGGTAGGATACCACCGCCCAGATGATCAGTGCCAGGACCACCGCCCCGCCGAAAATATAGGATATCCGCTTGCTGTGTTCCTGTGCAAAATCCGTCACCGCCGTTACTTTTTCGAGCAAGGGATCGTGATGCATCTGCTTACGAGTCAGTTTCTTTTTGGGATTTGCCATGCCTGTAAATACTCCTAATTTTAATACATTTTTCTGAGCATTTCTTCAGAGAAAATCATGTGCCCTTGGCGCGACTCGAACGCACGACCAACAGTTTAGGAAACTGCTGCTCTATCCAACTGAGCTACAAGGGCTTGACTTCCGGTTTTCAGAAATGCGGCTCAAGCTTCTCAAACTCGGCCAATATAGGTGTTTGACTTTTCAAACTCAAGAAAAATTATGAAATAATCATCGTCCGGTTTTTTATACATTGCTGGCTTTTTACCCATGATTTGGCACCGGTTCAGGCACTTGAATATATGGACGCCTGAAATATTATATGTAATAAAATTTTAAAAAGCCCTTTCTATCAGGCTATTCCTGTAATAATTTTCTTGGTTTTAACATCTTTTTTTATATTTTTAGGGCATTTATAAAAAATCAAGGCGGTATAAACACTTAAACTGTATAATAGGATATATGTAAGATATTAGTGTAACTGGCATTGCATGATGGCTGAAAAATAACGGGTCAAAGCTGATTAGTCAATTTATAATTAATGAGTGAAATTAACGCTACAAGAGTCGCTGTCATTAAGAAAGATCGTTGTGATTATTTGAGAAATAAACCTTTCCATCCGGACACGGCCTATCCGGAGTGTCTATCTCCGGATATCAGCGACGCGCCAAATTCCGCTTATGAAATGATTCGGGAATCTTTTCATGTACTCGGTCTGGATACTCCAAACTACGGTACGAACAAATGGAATCCTTTAGGTGCTTTGATCCGGCCTGGGGAAACCGTGTTTTTAAAACCCAACCTGCTGACACAATCCGCCAAATACCAGCCGGCTGTATGGGAACACGTTATCACGAACGGTTCGGTGATGCGGGCCGTATGCGATTATGTTTACAAGGCGTTGCATGGTGACGGAAAAATCATCATTGCCGACGGACCGCAGACGGATTCCAAAATCGATCTCATTCTGGAGCGGACAGGCATTCCATCGATTCAGGAGTTTTTCTGGGAGCGATTGAAATTTGAAGTGCAGTTTATCGACCTTCGTAACGAATTCTGGATTGAAAAAGACGGCATCCTTGTAGATACCGTAAAGCTCAAGGGCGATCCGCGCGGCAACGTCCGCTTTGATCTGGGGTCGCGCAGTTATCTGGCGGAAATGGATCCGCTTCAGCGCAAATATTACGGCGCTTTTTACGATATCAGCGAAACCAACGCGCATCACAGCGGGGGACGGCATGAATATCTGCTATCCCGGAGCGCTGTGGAAGCCGATGTTTTTATCAATCTTCCAAAACTAAAATCCCACAAAAAGGTCGGCCTGACACTCAATTTGAAAAATCTGGTCGGCATCAACGGCAATAAAAACTGGCTGCCGCATTACGCGCTGGGCTCGCCGGAACAACTGGGCGATCAGTTCGACAAACTGCACCTGCGGGAAAAAATTGAAAATTCACTGGTACTGCGCGCAAAAAAAACGCTTCTTAAACGCAATAAATTTCTCCAGCACATGGCCCGGCGTCTGCGGGGGCCGGCCTATAAAGTCTTCGGCGATACCGAAAGCGTGGTACGCAGCGGCAACTGGCACGGCAACGACACCTGCTGGCGTATGAGTCTCGACCTGAACCGGCTGCTGTTATACGGAAATCCTGACGGTTCTTTCCGCCCGAAAACCGAACGAAAACGCTATATCTCCGTCGTGGACGGCATTATCGGCATGGACGGCAACGGCCCGTCGGCCGGCGACCCGTTTCATTCCGGACTGATTATCACCGGCTTTGACCCTCTGAACACGGACGCGGTTACAGCCAAACTGATAGGATTTGATTATAATAAGATTTCTTTATTAAAACGTTCGTACGACGCGTCCGAACTGCCCATCGCACAAAACGCTTATGAAGCCATTTCGGTTTTATCCAACCGGCCTGAATATAATAAATTATTAGTTGATATCCATCATGATGACTGCCTACGCTTCCGGCCGCATTTCGCCTGGAAAGGCCACATCGAACTCAATTAAACCCGATGGTCGAAGACGCTTTATATAAATTTCTTGGCTGGTATTATGCCAGTCCGCCTTTTATTAAAAATATAGCCGGACGCTCCTACCGGCTCCTTCCGCTACGCGTTCGTTACGGTTCGGTATATGTACATTTCAAGAAACTGCTGGAGAAATCCCAATACTGGAGCCCAGAAGAAATTCACCAATATCAAACCGAAAAGTTTATTAAACTTGTTTGCCATTGTTTGGATCATGTCCCTTACTATAAAAAGCTGTTTGCCGAACATAACCTTAACCGATCGGACTTTAAAACTCTTGAGGATATCCAAAAAATTCCGTTTCTTACCAAAGAAAACATTCTGAATCATAAGGAAGATCTGGTCGCGACGAATTATCCAAAATCCCGGCTTTTGTATTATTCTACCGGCGGCACAACCGGCACGCCTATGAGTTTTTATAATGAAAAAGGTGTTTCCCGATCCAAGGAACTTGCGTTTATGACGGCGCAGTGGATGCGTGTCGGTTACCGGATCCATGACCCTGTGGTGACGCTTCGGGGCAATGTCATTCCTTCATCTAAGAATAATCAGTTCTGGGAATACGAACCCATCAAAAACCGGCTGGTATTTTCGACCTATCATATGACCGATGAAAATCTGGAACAGTATGTACGGCAGATTCGCAATTTTAAACCAAAATTTATTCATACCTATCCATCGGCCGTAACGATACTCGCAAAATTTATGAAGGAACGGTCGTTAGAACCCTTTGAAACCGTCAAAGCTGTTTTTTGCAGTTCGGAAGCGTTTTATCCGGGTCAGCGGGAACTGCTGGAAAGTGTATTTCAGTGCCGGATTTTCAGCTGGTACGGGCTGGGCGAAATGGTCGCATTGGCCGGTGAATGTGAGCGCTCTACAAATTATCATATTTTCCCTGAATACGGAATTTTTGAGCTTATCGACGCCAACGGGTCGGTTATTGAAAAAGAAGGTCAATTGGGAGAAATTGTCGGCACCGGATTGGACCGCGACATCATGCCGTTTATACGCTACCGAACGGGCGATTATGCAGAATATCTCGATCAGCCCTGCGCCTGCGGCCGCAATTACCGCCTGCTGAAACGCGTAGAGGGCCGCTGGCATCAGGAACAGGTCGTTACCCGAAAAGGCAACCTGATTTCCATGACGGCGCTGAATATGCATACGCCGGTCTTTGAAAATGTCCGGCAGTATCAATTTGAGCAGACGGAAAAAGGCCGCGTAACACTGAAACTTGTTCCCAAAGCCGGGTTTACTGAAAAAGATTATGCCGCCATTACCAAAGCGCTGATGAGTAAATTGGATTCGGATAATATCGAATTAACCCTTCGGTTGGTGGACCCCTCCGAAATAGAAACCGGACGAAGCGGCAAATTCAGATTTTTAATTCAAAAGTTAAACATTAATTGACGGAGATACTTTGTTACAGGTTATTCAGAATTATAATACCGGCGAATTGAAGGTAGAAGAAGTGCCGGAGCCGGGCATGAGGCCGGGCGGCATACTGGTTCATAATATGTTTTCGCTTATCAGCGCCGGCACGGAACGCAATACGGTAGAAACGGCGCAGAAGACGCTGGTCGGCAAAGCGCAGAGCCGTCCGGACCTGGTCCGACAGGTCATCCAGATCGCCAAGCGGGACGGCATCATGAATACCATCGCGTTAGTTAAAAACAAGCTTGACACGCCGGTGCCGCTCGGTTACAGCTCGGCGGGTATTGTAATGGCCGTGGCTGAAGACGTCGATGAATTCGCCGTGGGCGACCATGTGGCCTGCGCGGGCCAAGGGTACGCCTCGCATGCCGATGTCGTCTTTATCCCGAGAAATCTCGCCGTAAAAATGCCTGCGGGCGTCTCCTTCGAGGCGGCGGCATACACGACGCTGGGCGCCATCGCCATGCAGGGCATACGCCAGGCCCGTGTTACGGTTGGCGAAAAATCGGCGGTTATTGGCCTCGGTTTGCTGGGCCTGCTGACCGTCCAGATTCTCAAAGCGTCCGGCTGCAAAGTTGCGGGCATCGATATCGACAACGAGGCGTGCGAAAAAGCCCGCAGTCTGGGCGCCGATCTGGCTTTCACGCCGGAATCCGAATTCATGCCGCTGGTCGAACATCTCACGCAAGGCCATGGTTTTGATCACGTCATTATTACCGCGGCCTCGACTTCGAATCAGCCGGTGATCCTGGCTGGTCATATCGTTCGCCATAAAGGTAAAGTTATTATCGAAGGCGCGGTGCCCGCCGAAGTGCCCCGAAGCCCGTATTATGAAAAGGAAATTGACGTCTTATTTGCCCGATCCTACGGCCCGGGCCGTTATGATTACAGTTATGAAGAACAAGGCAGGGATTACCCTTACGGCTACGTCCGCTGGACGGAAAACCGCAATATGGCCGCTTTTCTCGAACTCATTGAGCAAAAGAGGATTGATGTCCGCTCCATAACCACGCACACATTTAAAATTGAAGACGCCGCAAAAGCGTATGCGTTAATTACCGGTCATTCTAAAGAAAAAGAAAAATATACCGGCATACTGATCCAATACAGTCACCGGCATATCGCGCCGGAGCCGACGCCGGAAATCACGGGTCGCTCCGTACCGGCCTTTCCGCCTGCCGACAAAGTACGGATTGGCTTTCTGGGCGCGGGTAATTTTGCTCAGAATTATCTGCTGCCGTTGCTAAAGAAAAATACATCGGTCGAATTGGCGGGTGTCTCAACCTCTAAAGGCATCACCGCGCAAAGCGTGGCTAAGAAATTCAAATTCCGGTATGCCACCACTCTAAACCAGGAACTGATACAGCATCCGGATATCGTCGCTCTGTTTATCGCTACCCGACATCATCTGCATGCCCCGTTAGTCGCCGAATGCCTGAAAAATAATAAATCGGTCTTCACCGAAAAACCGCTGGCAATGAATTTCGAACAGCTGCGGGAACTGATTGAAATTTATAATACCCATCCTGGCCGGGTGATGATCGGATTTAACCGGAGATTTGCGCCGGCTGTCCGGGATACAAAACTGTTTTTAGCCAAGAAGATCCAACCCTGTATGGTTACCTACCGTATTAACGCCGGTTATATACCCATCAGCCACTGGATACAGGATCCGGAGCAAGGCGGCGGGCGCATCGTTGGCGAAGTCTGCCATTTCGTCGACCTGATTTCTTATCTGATTCAATCCATTCCCGTTCGGGTGTTTGCGGAAATTATTTCATCCACGCGCGAAGATATCGTCAGCAAGGATAACCTTGCCGTCACGCTGAAATACCGCGACGGATCCGTGGCGACGGTTCATTATATTGCATGCGGGGATAAATCTTTTCCCAAAGAGCGCGTCGAGATCTTTTGTGAAAATTCTGTCGCCGTCATTGATGACTTCCGACGGGCATCGTTCACCCGTAACGGAAAAACCAAAAAGACCGGAGGCGGCCGGCAGGAGAAAGGTTACCGCCAGTGTTTGTCAGCCTTTATCCATGCGGTAGCGAAAGGACAGCCTTCACCTATATCTTTTGATGAAGCGGTTCATGCCACCGTAACTACATTTAAAATCCTGGAATCCCTATCAAAAGGCCTTCCTGTGGATATCCGGCTGGATGATCGCCAGGAAGTACTGAACGGGCTATCCAGGATTTATACCGAAAGTCAGACGGGACGATAAGCAATGGAACTCCATATCGGCATCGCAGACTTGATTGTGATCTATCTATTACCTGTTGTTTTGATTATAACGGGAATATTTGTTTTTTTGTTTGTGTTATATATTTTCATGAAAATACCGTTTATACGTTTTAATTTCAAAAGGGACATCGAGTACCTTTTTGAATATCAAAAAAACCTCAGGCGATTCCGAAATAAACCGCTGATTTTTTTTCGCTTCTTTTTTAAAACCATGCTGGGTGACAATGGCACCCAGGCGTTGTTTCTGTACCGCATTTCCCGGTGGTTTCATCTCCACCGGATGCGCCTTTTATCGGATTTGATTCACCGTCTGTCCAAATTCGTTACCGACGCTGATATTTCCCCGTACGCGGTAATCGGGCATGGTCTTATGATCTATCACGGATCCGGGGTAGTCATCGGCAAGAACACCCGACTGGGCGATGGTTGCCTGATTTGTCAGGGCGTTACGACCGGAAGCGGCGCGCCGCAAATCGGCAATGACGTTAAGCTCTGGGCCGGCGCAAAAATACTGGGAAATATTACAATCGGCGATCATTCGGAAGTAGGCGCCAACGCCGTCCTGACCCGCTCGCTGGAAGCCCATTGCATCGCAGTGGGGGTTCCCGCGACCCGAATTATCCGGAAAAAACAATCACCGTCATGATAAACGAACTCACCCAGGCTCTAAAGAAGTTAGAGCGATACATCGAAACGGAAAAATACAAGGGCTATGATTGTTACGACGCCCTGAACAGCCCGGTATTGTCCTTACTGAGTTTCAACCAAAAAATCCTACGGATTGCCTATATCCAGATAATGAAAAAACTGCCTTTCAATTTACGCTTTTTACTGGGTATCCCCAAAGCCTATAATCCCAAAGGGCTTGGGCTGATACTGTCCGCCTATGCGGATTTATACCGCTATACGCGTAACCGGGACTATCTGGATAAAATCGGCTATATCGGCGAACTGCTTTCATCGCTGCAAAGTCCGGGATATGCCGGCGCCTGCTGGGGATATAATTTTGACTGGCAAAGCCGCGTGTTTTTTGTACCGAAAGGCACACCGACCGTTGTCAATACTTCCTTTATCGGACAGGCGTTTCTTGAAGCTTATAGAGTCACCGATTCTTCTAAATATCTGGATATGGCCCGCAGCGCCTGCGATTTTATCATGAAAGACCTCAATCATTACGAGGATAGCAGTTATCTCTGCTTCAGCTACACGCCTATCGATAACCTCCGCGTTCATAACGCCAATATCCTTGGAGCCTGTCTTCTGGCGCGGGTGTATCTCTATACTCGAGAAAAAGAATTACTCGATCTGGCGCAGAAATCGGTTGCTTACGTAATTCGCCACCAGCATGAAGACGGATCATGGTATTACGCTGAGACCGGCATTCAGGATTGGATTGACAGCTTCCATACCGGATTCATTCTCACCGCGCTGAATTATTACGCCCAATCAACCGGCGACCTCACCTATCAGGATAATCTGCGAAAAGGTTTGGATTTTTATATCCGTAACTTCTTCCTGGCGGACGGAACCCCTAAGTATTTTCATGACCGCGTCTATCCGATTGACATTCACAGTGCGGCTCAGGGCATAGTTACCCTGTCTCTGCTGACGGACTATCACCGTGAAGCCTCGGAAACATTGAACCGGCTGACCGCGTGGACTTTAAACTCTATGCAGCATCCGCAGGGCTATTTTTACTTTCAGAAAAAACCGTTTTATACCAACAAAATCCCTTATATACGCTGGGGTCAGGCATGGATGTTCTACGCTTTGACCCATTACCTCAGGCATATTCATAATCAAAATTCATACGCAAAAGGAGCCTTATGATAGTTTTGGGCATTTCAACCGGTCACGATTCCGGTGCCGCGGTAATCATCGACGGCCGGATCATATCGGCCATCAACGAAGAACGGCTTAACCGTAAAAAAATGTTCTGGGGTTTTCCGGAACTTTCAATTCCGGAGGTTTTGCGGTTGGCCGGCATCCAGCCAAAAGACGTTGAGCAGGTTGCCATTGCCGGCAGTAGTGCTACCAATGCGCGTCCGCTGGATGTGGGTTATAAGGATGTCGGTTTCTTCCGCACCTTTGTAGCCGAACTCAGCCGAACGCCTGTAACCGGGCTGTTGATGGGCACCAAGCTGGGCACTGATGCCACAAGGAAAATCTTTTCGACATCGGTTTTCCGCGGCACATCGGATATCGAAAAACGGCTGGCCGCTATCGACATTCATGCGCCTATTGATTTTGTGGATCATCACCTTTGCCACTCCGCCAGCGCTTATTACACCTCAGGGTGGGATGCCTGCCTATCGATCACGCTGGACGGCAGCGGCGACGGTTATTGCTCACGCATCTACGATTGTAAAAACGGCGATATGAAGCTGATGAATTCCGTACCGGCCTATCATTCGCCCGGATTCTATTACTGTTACGTTACGCACCTCCTCGGATTTACGGCGTTGCGTCATGAGGGCAAGGTTACGGGACTGGCTGCGTTCGGTAACCCGGAAAAAACCCGTCCCATCTTCGCCAAGCGCCTGTCTTATGATTCATCCAAGTTCTCCTTTGTCAACCACGGCGGCTGGCTGCAACCCGAAATGCGCGTTCTGGAAAACCTGCTTAAACCATTCTCCAAAGAAGACATTGCGGCCGGCATTCAGAAACACTGCGAAGATGTGGTCTGTCAGTACGTGTTGGACGCAGTTAAAAAAACCAATCCGGAGTATATCGTGCTCAGCGGCGGCGTGTTTTCGAACGTCAAACTGAATCAGGAAATCTGGAAAGCTTCGCGGGTCAAGGATGTTTATATTTTCCCCAACATGGGCGATGGCGGTCTGGCGGTCGGCGCCGCCTTCGAAGTTCTTCGCCGTAAAAAAATCCCGATTAAACCCTACCGCGTTCACGATATGTATTTCGGCAGCGGCTATACCGACCACGAAATCGAGCAGGCCATCGTTCAGTCCGGGTTCCCTTACCAGCGCTTTGATAATGTCGAACAGCGGATCGCCGAACTCCTGCGGGATAAAAAAATCGTAGCGCGCTTTAACGGAAAAATGGAATACGGTCCGCGAGCCCTGGGTAACCGCTCGATTCTGTACCATTGCGGCGACCGCTCGGTGAACACCTGGTTGAATGAACAACTGCACCGCACCGAATTCATGCCATTTGCGCCAGTGATTCTCAAGGAAGATGCGCATGAATATTTAAAGAATTTCGACCCGGATCATTCGTTTGCTTCGGAATTTATGACGATTACCTATGATGTGACCGATAAATGCCGCGAAACGGCGCCGGCCATTACGCACGTGGATAATACGGCACGCCCGCAGATCATCACCGAGGATATCAATCCCTCTTATTACCGTATCCTGAAAGCGTATAAGGCGCTGACGGGCCACTCTGTGATGGTCAACACAAGCTTCAACATGCACGAAGAGCCAATCATCCGTACACCGGCCGAGGCCATTCGTTCTTACGAGCACAGCAAGATCCATGCATTAGCCATGGGCCCTTACGTTATTGAAATGAACTGGGAGCCGCGGTAAGTCCATGCAGGCTTCCGAACAAACGGTTAATATACTGGGTTTCCATACGACCACCCTTTGTAAGGATGCGTTGCTGTCCCTCATTGAATCCTGGCTTACCCGAAAGGAAGCCTCGCATCATCTGATGGCGCTTAATCCAATCAAGGTTTGCCGCGCGCGCAAGGAGCCCGAACTGGCCGGCTTTATCCGGAATGCAGATATGGTGTACCCGGACGCTTACGGTATCGCCTGGGCCATGACGCGTTTCACCGGAAAAAAATTTAAGCCCATCGCCGGCTGCGATTTGATGTACGATATCTTCCGACTCGCCGACAAGCATCGCCTGAGAATATTTCTTCTGGGCGCTAAAGAATCCGTCATCACGGAAGCTCAGGCTCTTATACGGAACCATTATCCGTCTCTCATAGTCGCCGGTGCACGGAATGGGTATTTCCGCGATAACGATGAAATCCAGGCTACCACCGAAAGGATCCTACAGGCCAACCCCGACATTGTTCTTGTCGGCATGGGCGCGGTAATCCAGGAAGGATGGATTGAGCGGCTCATGCGGGCGGCCGGTAACCGTAACCGCGTCATCCCCTTGCTGATGGGCGTTGGCGGCAGCTTTGACGCGCTGACCGGTCATGTCCCGCGACCGCCAAAATGGATGCTGAGCCTGCACCTGGAATGGCTCTACCGTTTAATCAAACAGCCCCTGCGCGCACCCCGCATGCTTGCCCTGCCGCATTTTGCCGTGCTGGTCCTGGGAAAAAAATTCTTGAAACTCAAATTAGATTGTACTATATAGATGATGGCACCATACAGGAAATTTTCATTTTGATTACCTATTTAATAATTTTTTCAACCGGCCTAATCATTTCCCTGGTATTGACGCCGTTGATTAAAAAGCGGCTCATTGCCAGAGGCTTTGTGGACCATCCGGATGCCCGTAAAATCCACACCAAAGCCATCCCCCGGCTTGGCGGCATGGCGATTTATATCGCTTTTACTTTTTCGCTTTTGTTGTCCTATGTCATCCATCCATCGCTGTTCGAAGACCGTGAGTGGCAAATGCTCGGGCTGTTTATCGCTTCCACATTTATTGTCATCACCGGTATCATCGACGACATATTCAATATCCGGCCGTGGTGGAAACTCGCCGCCCAGATTACCGCCGGCATTATATTAATAGTATTTGGTTATGCCGTCGAAGGCATATCGAATCCGTTTGGCGATTCGCTCGAACTCGGATATTTCAGCTACCCCTTTACGGTGATTTGGGTTGTCGCGATTATCAACGCGATTAATCTGGTTGACGGATTAGATGGGTTGGCCTCCGGCGTGGGCATTATCGTCTCAATGACCATATTTCTCATCGCCATATATCTCGGCAAACCGTACGTCGCCCTCCTCAGTATCGGCCTAACCGGCAGCATTCTCGGTTTCCTTCGCCACAATTTTTATCCGGCAAAAATTTTCATGGGCGACACCGGAAGCATGTTCATCGGATTAGTCATCGCTGCAATGGGGTTAATCAGTTCCCAGAAAACGGCTGTCAGTTTCGCGATTCTCATGCCGGTAATTGCGCTGGGCTATCCGATTATGGATACCGCTCTGGCGATTGCACGCCGGGTTAAAGCCAAAAAACACATTTTCACGGCTGACCGTGAACATATTCATCATGTGCTTCTTTCTTATGGTTACAGCCATCCGAAAACGGTAATATTTCTTTATGTCATCTGCCTTTTCTTCGGAACGATGGCTTTCCTTTTTTCCGCTTTCGGGGAAAATAGTTCTTTCCTGATCGGTGTGCTGTTTTTTGTGCTCCTGTTTATACTGCTCTTCATCAAAATGATTCATTCGCTCAAGGAAAGTTCAGCGCCTCCGAATGATCCAAAAAATATTACTTAATGCGACAGACTTAACGTGGAATTGTGAAAGTTAGTCCGCTGTGAATTTTTCAAAAATAATTTTTTCAATTTTTTTATGGATTGCCGCCGAAGCCGTCCTTTATTCCCAGAACCACTGCCCTGCTTCATCCTTTCTGCCTCTGGACCATTTCGCTTATACGTATATCCAACTGCTGCAGGAGCGGCATATTATCACCGGCCTGAATGTTTCGGTCAAACCGTACAAACGAATCGATATCGCCAGAACGTTACTGCAAATCGATACTGAAAAAATCAGCCGTTCCGAAGCTTACTGGACCGAACAACTGAAAAAAGAATTGGCTTTTGAAATGAACATGCTTGCCGATACCACCGCGGCAGACCCTTTTGCCGCCGCGTCTTTAAAAACGACAGAACGGATGGATTTTAGCAATAATCATTTTGAAAACGACTATGCGTTGTATCCTGAAATTCGATTGAATGGGCCCCGTTTTTCCATATCCGTTCGCGGCCGGATTGACAACGGCCTGTTGCATGACACGGCGTATTCCGGCAGAAAAACCGATTATTTCGGCGCCCGCATCGAGGACGCTTACGGTTTATTTTCTTCCCGTTACGTTGATTTCTCTATAGGGCGATTTGCGGAAGAATGGTCTCCGGTGACCGGCCGCAGTCTCATCCTATCCGATAACGCGCAAACCTACGATAAAATCTGCCTAGACCTGCGCGGCCGGCATATTACATTCCGCAGCGCCTTTGCCCGCCTGGATGAAATCAGCGGCGCTAACCGTTTTTTCTCGGCGCACCGCATCGACCTGACATTTAGCAACAATATGCAAATAGGCCTTTCCGAAACGGTGCTTTTCGGTGGTGTCAATCAGGGGGTAGAACTCAGCTATCTGAATCCGTTTACATTCTACGCCGAAACACAGCTGAACCAAAAAAAAGAGGCCAATGAGTTGCTGGCCTTTGATTTTTATATTCCGGTTAAACAATATAATTTCCGGGGTCAGATTCTCATAGATGATTTTATACTGGACGGCGCCGGCTCTCCGCCGCCGAACCGGAAGACCTCCCCGGATCGTCTGGGTTTTCTCTTCAATGCCGGCGGTTATGATTTGTTTTTAAACCATTCTACCCTGAATCTCACTTATGAACGCGTCGGCAGTTATACCTATAATGTTAAAACGAAACGTCCGTGGCAGGCATACACTTTTGAAAACAAGGGCCTCGGCGCCGCGACCAACGATTACGACCGCTGGACGCTGGAATTAAAATATTTTCCGCGTCCAGGGATGATCCATATACTCGACGCCTCACTGGACCGCAAAGGCCGCCGTAGTTTGTCTTCCAACGATTTTGAGGATCCGACTTTCGTAAAATTACCTTTCCCTTCCGGAACGGTTCATAAAACGATCACCGCCGGTTATACATTGATATGGACACCGCTATCCTATTCGGAAATACGGGCCGCGGCTTATTATACCCGTCATTCCAACTTTAACCATATAAGCGGCAATAATAAAGATTATCTGAATGCGTCCCTGCGTTTACATTATTATATTGATCATTATGTTAATCCTATCTGACCCCGCAATGAAGATAAACAACCCGTATATTCGTCTCTACTTAGAAACGCAAAAAATACTAAATTACCAACCCGAATAGTTGTGAACGATAAATCGATAATATCTGAATCCCTTCCTGACGACGATGAATTGACCGATACGTCGCACATGACGTTTCTGGATCATCTGGAGGAACTGCGCAAACGGCTGATCAAAATAAGCCTGAGCATCCTGCTGTTTATGAGCGTCTCGTTTGTTTTCAGCAATGAAATCATCCGCTGGTTAATGTATCCGCCTATGCTCCTGCCGGATATCAAACCGCCTATCGAAATGATGCGGCCGGTCATTACTCAGGTGCAGGGACTGATGATGGTAAAAATTCAAATCGGCATCATCGCCGGTATTTTTATGAGTCTGCCCGTGATTCTTTTCCAGATCTGGCGTTTTATTTCACCGGCCCTGCGAAAAAAAGAAAAACGGTATGCCATACCGACGATCCTCAGCGGCGTAATTTTTTTTCTAACCGGCGCGGCCTTTGCATTTCTGATTGTCATTCCGATTACGCTGAATTTCCTGCTCAGCATGGGCGAAATTGATAAAGATCTCGGTATTGTGGTTGAAAATATGATTGACCTGGATTCCTATCTGGGATTTGTGAGCGGTTTCATGCTGATCAGCGGCCTGACGTTTGAACTTCCGGTGCTTACTTTTTTCCTTTCTAAAATCGGGATTCTGACTGCTTCATTTATGCGCAAATATTGGCGTCATGCCGTCATTGCCGCGCTGGTCGTCTCCGCCATTGTAACCCCGACTACCGATATGATCACGCTGTTTGTTGTGGCATTCCCCATGATCCTGCTTTACGAAATCAGCATCTGGGTTGCAAAAGTTGTTGAAAAAAAACGTGAAAATTAATATTCTTGGATGTGAATTACTTTAAGGATTTATATGCGATATACCATAGCGGTCTATTTTTTAATAAGCGGATTGATGGTATCCTGTATGTCATCAGACCGTACCGTTAAAACATCCCGGTCACATAAAGTCGTTATTGACGGTAAAGAGATGCTGGTCGGACTGATCACTCAGGATGAACTTTTCAGAGAATTTCCCGTCTTTAAAGAAAATTACGACCTTTATACACCGGCCGCGGATAACGTGAAATTTATAAAAGCCTTCAGAAAAAAAATAGTTATTGAAGCGTATCTGGGAACCTGGTGCAGCGATACCCGTGAGAACCTTCCCATCTTTCTTAAAGTGCTGGATCAGGCCGCCAATCGCCATATTCAAGTCAATCTGCGCGCTGTGGACCGCACAAAAATCGACCCTGAAAAAACCGCATTACGCCATACCATCGTCAAAGTTCCCACGATGATATTCCTTTATCAGGATAAAGAATTCGCGCGTTTCGTGGAAGTGCCCGAAAAATCCGTTGAAGAAGATATGGTCGATCTTCTGAAAAAGTGCCCGGAGTAACCGGTAAGTTAAAATAAAAAATCACGGAGGCCTTATAGCTCATTGCTACGGATAGTACTGAAAACCAATAATCAGAAAGGGCTATAATGCAACTTTACCGGAATCCGAATCTTTTTGCAATTCTATTGATGCTTCTTCTCACGCGTGCCGGCTTCGCACAACCGGAGGCATGGTCGCACCGGGAATTGAAATGGTTCACCATCGAGACGGAACATTTTTTTGTACATTATCATGACAACCCTTATACGGCTATCAATGACCGTAAAACAGCGCCTCAAAGGACTGCGCAGCTCGTCGCTCAGATTGCCGAGGAAGTATACGGCCCGGTAACGGCTTTATACCGTTATCAGCCCGAAAAAATTCATTTCATCATCCGGGATACGGACGATTACTCCAACGGCGGTGCTTATTTTTATGACAACAAAATCGAAATCTGGGCATCCAGTATGGACTTTGAACTCCGGGGTACACATAACTGGTTGCGAAACGTGGTCACGCATGAGTTCACGCACATGATATCCATTCAGACCATGATGAAGTACGGCCGTAAAATCCCGGCGTTTTACCTGCAGTATATCGGATATGAAAAGGAGCGCCGCAAAGACGTCCTGCGCGGTTTCCCGAACCGAATCGCTTCGTATCCGGTTGCCGGAACCGTCCTGCCTGTATGGTTTGCCGAAGGAACAGCTCAGTACCAGCAACGCAGCCTGGACTACGAGTTCTGGGATTCGCACCGGGACATGATTCTCCGCGACAGAATTTTGTCCGGACAGATGCTGACACTAAACCAAATGAGCACGTTCGGCAAAAACAGCATCGGCAACGAATCTTCCTATAATCACGGCTATGCGTTTATCAGTTATCTGGCATCCCTCTACGGCGAACAGGCGCTGAGCGATATCAGCCATAACACCAGCCGTTTTTTCTACGGTTTCGAAAAAGCTTTCCGGAAAGCCACCGGGAGAGATATCGACAGCGTTTACACCGAATGGCTCCAACACATCACCCGCCAGTATCAAGAGCAAACCCATAACCTTCAAGCCAATGCCGTAGAGGGCGAAATCCTTTTCGGTGAAAGCACCGGCAATTTTATGCCGGTTGTGGCACCGGACGGAAAAACCATCGCTTTCCTGTCCAACAAAGGGTTCGATTATCTCAGTCAGACCTCGCTGTATCTCTACGATACCGAAACCAAATCGATGACCGAACTCATAAAAAAAGTGGATGGCCCGGTTGCCTGGTCATCGGACGGCAGTAAACTGGCCTATTCTAAAAACCTGACGAATAACAAGTACCATTCGCAGTTCAACGATGTGTACCTTTACGACCTGAAACTCAAAAAGGAATTTCGTATTACGCGTTCGCTGAGGGCAACGTCTCCCGCATTTGCGCCGGACGGCCGTTCCGTTTGCGCCGTGGTAAACAACGACGGAACCAACAATCTGGTCATCATTTCATCAATCCCTGATGACCTGACGAAATTGTCCGGAAGCTTTTCCGACACCCTGTTCATCCGTCACGGCTTGACGCTTCGATGGCTGACAAATTATTCAGATGGCCGTCAGATTTACAAACCGCAGTATCATCCCGACGGAAATAAAATTATCTTTGACACCTCCATTGACGACGGCCGGGATATTTATGAAATGGATTTACAATCGCTGGCTATAAAACCGCTGGCGGATACCCGTTTTGACGAACGTTCTCCGGTGTATAGCCCGGACGGCCGCTTTATCTATTACACCGCCGATCCGACCGGTATTTTTAACATCTATCGCTTTGAACCTGCCACAGGCCGCACGGAACCGGTAACCAATGTGACCGGCGGCACTTTTTATCCTGCATGCCACCCCGAGGCCGGTTTGATATTCACGATGTATAAAAACGTCGGCTATAAAATCGCTCGCATTAAGGACCTACGTTCCTTGTCCGAAGAAGGCATGACATACAAAATTGTCAATCCTAATATCGCCACGGTTGGTAAGGAAACCGCCGGGCTGGCTGCCGTCAATGACGATGCTTCAATGTATCCCAGGCGATGGCCGGTGCGGCCTAAATCGTATGATGATACGCAATCCGTTCCGGAACAGCCCTATAAACCATACCGGACGACTTTTCTCGACTTCGCGTTTTTGCCGGCGTTACGGCTGGATTACAACACCGTTAAACCCGGTTTTTATTTCTATTCCGGCGATGTGCTCGGTAAATCAAGCTTGTTCGGCGGCTCGTTTCTGAACTTTACCGATTTCGACCGGGATATTTTCGCCATTTTTGAATACGGCGGCTTTGGCCCGACCCTGTTTCTGGAATTATACAACGTTACACGTTCTAAGACATTCAGCGATAACGCCGATCCGACCAATGACGATGTTCCCGGCGGCGTGAAATACGAGTCGATACAGACCAATGAATTTGAACTCCGCGAAGTGGATATGGGCGTAGACCTGAGCATCGTGGCGCCGCGCGATCTTCGACTGAATTTTTCCCATAACGAGTATTTTGTAAAAATCAGCGGCAAAGAATTCGATATTCAGTCCGGAACCTATCAGAACCTGATTAAATCTGGCGGCATCAAATATTTTTACGGCAATGATGTTTCCGCACACTGGAAATTCAGCAACGTACCCCGCATGGTGGACTATGAAATCAACCCTCGCGGCGGACGCCGGATCAGTTTCCGGTACAGCTACAATATGGATAACCTGATCAGCGGTTTTGCTTTCAACCCCTCCAATGGTACCATAGAAACGTTATTCGAAAAGGGCTATCATCATCGTATCGAAAACACATGGTCCGAATTCCTTAAAATGCCCCTCAAAGACCATACGTTGCAGGTTGACCTGCAAACCGGAATCATCGCCAATAAAGTGGACAGCTTTTACAATTTTTTTGCGGGCGGGTTAATGGGATTGAAAGGATATTCCTTTTACAGCATGGAAGGCAGCCGCCTTGCCCTGCTCACCACTACCTATCGTTTCCCGTTATGGAGGAAAATCGATCGTAGATTATCGGCGCTGTACCTGGACAAGATATTTGGCGGCATCTATTTCGGATACGGTAATGCGTGGAGCAACAAAACTTCCTTGGGCCAACTCAAACATTTCAAAAAAGACATTGGCGGTGAAGTGCGAATGGAATTCTATTCATTTTATATTTACCCCACCCGCGTCACGTTTGATGCTGTTTACGGACTGGACCGATTCGTCAGTGAAGGCGCGCAGATATCGGTTATTGATGCAAACGATAACGTGATTAAAACAACCCAAAAGGTAAAAAACGGCGGACAATGGCGGTATTATCTCACGGTATTATTCGGTTTCACGTTATTTGACTAAGAATAAAAAAACCGGCATCATCTGGGATGCCGGCGGAGCGGGCGCGACGAGGCTCGAACTCGCAACTTCTGCCGTGACAGGGCAGTGCTCTAACCAATTGAACTACGCGCCCTAAAATTTAGCGTTATATATACGGCATTTTTTTATTAAATGCAAACGTTTTTTGTACTTTTTAGTGGGCGCACATGGGATCGAACCAAGGACCTCATGCTTGTAAGGCATGCGCTCTAAACCAGCTGAGCTATGCGCCCGTGTTTAAGGGTTGCAATTATATTTAAAATCATGGATTAAATCAAGAATTTTTTCAACTATTTATCATGTTCCGATATAAACTGACCTTAGAATACGAAGGCACCCGCTACCGCGGTTGGCAGGCCCAGAAGGAAGCCCGTACCATACAGGGCGAGTTGTTCAAAGCCATTGAAACCGGTTTGGGGATATCGGATTATGACGTGCAGGGCGCGGGCCGTACGGACGCCGGCGTGCATGCGCTGAGCCAGGTCGCGCATCTGGATATCCCTTTATCCCTGGAGGCTGCAAAGATTCGCTACAAGCTCAACAACCATTTGCCCCATGACATCAATATTCTTCGGGCCGAAAAAGCCGATCCGCGGTTTCATGCCCGCCACGATGCGCTCTCGCGAAGTTACCTCTATCAGATTGCCACACGTCGGACTGCGTTCGGCAAGCCCTTCGTCTGGTGGATCCGCGATGAACTGGATACCGAAGCGATGCGCTATGCTTTAAAGTTATTCGAGGGCATGCACGATTTTCGATCGTTTGCGGCAAAGGAAGCCGAAACCGAATCTAAAAAAGTACGTTTATATGCCACGGAATTAATCGCTTTCCCGCACCTGATTATTTTGCGCTTCCACGGATCGCACTTTCTATGGAAAATGATTCGGCAGATAACCGGAACCATAGCTGAAATCGGCCGCGGTAAACTGAAGCCGGATAGCATCCGCCGCTGGCTGACGGCATATTCGGATGAACCGTCACGTCTGACGGCACCGCCTTCGGGCCTCTTCCTCGAAGGGGTTTATTATCAAACCGGAACACCATTACCGCAAATCCGCCCCTTAATGAATTTCTGACTTTTTCTCAGTACGCGGAACAATTATTTTATATATATTCGGATAGGATAAAAAAAATACTGCCAAAATCATGAAGCTTCAAACCCGCATTATATTGCTTTTATCGGTGGTTTTGGTGATGATCCTTATCGCCAATGTGGTTTTCTGGACAATCGACGCCAAACGTACCAGACATCTGATTGAAAGCAAAAAAAACGAAAAACAGGAACTGCTCAATCGTTCCGTGGCGTTGCTTGAAAAATCCATCCAACTGTTTGCCTACGATTATTCCTACTGGGACGAAATGCTGATGTTCAGCCGGCAGCCCGATTCGGAGTGGGCTTATGTTAACCTGGAATCCACCATGTCCAACTTCAATGTCCAAGCCGTGTGGGTGTTTAACGCGCAGGACGAATTGATCTATGCGTTTCAGAAGGTCAACGACACGACCCTGGCGTCGTTTCCGCTGAAAGGCCAGGCTTTTCAGTATATAAAGCAACAAAAATACTTCTGCAATTTTTTTACATTGACATCTTCCGGTTTAATGGAAGTTTTCGGAGCGCCGATCCAGCCCAGCAGTGACATCCACCGCCTCACGCCGCCGCAGGGCGCCTTTTTTGTGGGTCGTATATGGTCGCCTCAATTTCTGAAACAACTTGAAGAAATTAATAATTCGCACATCAAAGTATCCCGCGATTCCATAGATTTCAATACCTCCGATCCTTCAATGATTCGCTCGGTTTTTCAAGCCCGGGGGTGGGATGGACAGACTATTGCCTATATTCATTCTGAATTTTCGTACCAAACCATTCTGGAAATACAGCGCCTGTCCCGTTATCAGTTGTGGCTGCTTTTTGGATACGGCGTCATATTGTTTTTCGCGCTGCTATATTTTCTGCGGCGCTGGGTCATTATGCCTATTCGCATAATGATGAAAGCCCTTAATACCAATCGCCCCCAACCATTGCTCGTGGAAAAAAATAACGCCCTGGAATTCTTACAACTTTCTGAATTAATCAATAATTTTTTTATCCAGAAAGCGGATCTGGAAAACATCGTTCGCAGCCGGCGGTCTATGGAAGAAGCGCTGATCCAGTCCGAGCAGGATTATCGCAGTTTATTCGACAACGCGCATGACGCCATGATTGTCGTTGACTACGATTCGCTGGAAATCCTGCTGGTAAATGCCGGGGCCTGTTCCTTCTATGTACAAAGCAAGAACGAACTCACCGGCAAATCGTACGTTAATTTATGGGCCGATAGGAATGCTCTGGATCAGATGCTTTCTGAACTGAACCGCCATCCGGTGTGCACCGGTTTTGAAGCTACGCACATTAACGGCTCCGGGCATTCCATCCAGGTCGAAATCAACGCGTGTTTAGTCCACTACCGTAAACGCCCGGCCGTACTGTGCATTAACCGGGACATCGGCGAACGCAGGAATCTACAGGCGCTGCAGTTGTCTCATGCGGTATTGAAACGCATCCGAAATATTGTGCTGGTCGCCAACGATGAAGGACGGATTATTTACGCCAATCATTCCGTAAAAGATATCCTTGGTTATGAGCCGGCGGAAGTACTCGGCGATGGCTGGTGGAACCTGACCCGGCCCGACCGCGAAACGCGTGAGAAGGAAAAAGAAGCTATCCGCGAGGTGGCGCGGGGAAAAATGCCGGTAAATGAGCGGCCCTATGAACGCTGGCTCCGCGACCGCTGGAATACAATGCGGTGTATCGTCTGGGTGGACGCTCTGACCTCAAACCGACTCGTGGTGGGCGTCGGTTATGACATTACGGAACGCCTCATGACCCAAAAAGCTCTGCAGGAAAGCGAGCAACGGTATCGTTTCCTGTTTGACCATATTCCGATGGCATTGATGATGTATTCCAAAACAACCGGGGCCATACTCACGGTCAATCAAACCGCTACAGAATTATTTGGTTATTCTTCCAATCAGTTACTCAGCATGAAACTCACCGACCTGATTCCCTCGCTGGATGACAACCGGGAAATGCAACCCGAAGACTCGAATAAAACATGCCTGATTTTACACCGAAGAAAAGACGGCACGGTGCTGCAGATGGAAATAGCCATTTATGATGTCAGCGCTTCCAATAAGCCTTTTGGACTCGTCATCGGAACGGATATATCGCTTAAACTGAAATCACAGGATTCGGATGCGCTTCTTAAAACGCAAAAAAATAAGCTGAGCGGCATCATTGAGGCGCTGGAAGAAGAACGCCGGCGTATGGCCTCCGAACTTCACGACAGCCTCGGTCAACTGTTGTCGGTGGTCAAACGCAATCTGGAAATCATCGGAACCCGTAACTTATCTGAGCCGGAATTCAGTCAGATGGTAACCGCTACCACGCATATCATTGACACGGCTATCGCTGAAACCAAGACCATCGCGTATGACCTTCTGCCGCGCACGTTGCAGGATTTCGGCCTCTGGACAGCGGTTGAAAACCTTATCCAGCAGTTGTTCCGCGGAACCAACGTCAAAGTCAATTACCGTGTTCACGGTATTGATGAACGCCTGCCGTATTCTTCAGAACTGGCGCTTTACCGGATCGTGCAGGAAGCGCTTAACAATATACTCAAACATGCGAACGCAAGCGAAGTGTCCGTTCAGTTTGTCGGCTATCCGAATACCATCATCCTGACCATCGAAGATAACGGCAAAGGTTTTGATCTTAACGATGCGCTTTCCACTTCAACGAACGCATCCGGCATGGGGCTCAAAAGCATTCATGATAGAGTTGCATATTTAGACGGAAATGTTTATATTGACAGCGCTCCCGATAAAGGAACTTCGATTATCATTGAAACGCCCAAACCTCAGGTGACCCATGAACAAGATAACCATCCTCCTCGTTGATGATCATCCGATCGTTTTAGACGGTCTGAAAAACTTATTGGGAAAGCAGACGGATTTTGAGATTGTCGGGGAGGCCGTCAACGGCCAGGAAGCTATCGCCAAAGTCAAAGAACTCCAGCCGCATATCGTGCTTATGGATATTTCTCTGCCAAAAATGAGCGGATTGGACGCCACACGCCTCATCGTTAAACGTTTTCCCCAAACTAAGGTTATCGTTTTAACAATGATTGAGGAAGCCAGTTATGCCGGCAAATTGATTGAAGCCGGCGCCAGCGGTTATCTGCTCAAAGATACCAGCAGTGATGAGATCATCCGGGCCATTCAGCGGGTCGCCGCGGGCGAAACGTTCATCAGCCAAAAAGCCTATGAACTCATCGGACAGCATATTGCCAAAGGTCCGTCCGTTACTGAAGAAATGACCAGTGAAATGATTTCCAGCCTTACCCCCCGCGAACGCGAGATATTGCTCCACATTGCCGAAGGACTCAATTCCCAGGACATTGCAAAAAAACTGAGCCTGAGCCCGCGTACCGTGGAAACCCACCGCGCGAACATCATGCACAAACTGCACATTCATACCACGGCGGGATTGGTTCGTTTTGCTTTTGACAATAAAATTATCGAAGTAAAAAAATAATATCATTATACCAATCGTTTTTTATTACCTGTGTAATTAATCGTATTTTAAAATTACGTATCTTACCCTCTTGACCTTATAAAGGTTTTTGTTTTTTTCTGTAATAATATTTAATGCGTGAATTGCATACTTGCAAAGATGCTATTCCTGAAATAAAAAATGTTAATAAAACGCTCAAAACCTCTGTCCTGCAACAGAGGTTTTTTTATTTCTATACGGATTATTGCTTTTCCGAGAGAAACTGCGTATAATGAGATAGAAATTTTGTTAATTACCCTCAGAGGGATTCGCGATGAGTCATAACAATAAACGATCGCTTAGCCGGCGCGATTTCATTACCGTATCGGCGTTAACCGGCGCCGGATGGGCTGTTGCGCCGTATGTGAACTTCAAATCCAACCTTTTTGCGCAGGAAAAATCCAGGCCGGCCACAAATATTGCGGATGCTCAGAAGTATCCGCGTAAAACCTCCTCGATGCCGGGGTTATTTCCCGGAAAAGTCGTTCAGGTCCATCATGCGCATTGCGTAACCGAGGAGCATTTCTCAGAAACGGCTGTTTATGATATGATCGCGCGGGGTATGCTGGGACTCACCGGCGCCGCGACGTTAAAGGACGCCTGGCGTACATTTGTCAGCGATACAGATCGCATCGGCTTGAAACTAAACCCGGTTGCCGGCCCCACGCTGTCGACAAGCAAGGAAGTGGTCAGGGCCGTTCTGAAGCAACTGGACGAAAGCGGCCTGCCGAAGAACAACATTATCATCTGGGATCGCCGTGAATTTGAACTGCACGAATGTGGATTTACAACCGATAATTTCCCGGAATACCAAATCATTGGCACAGAATGCAAGGACGCGAAGGGTTCTTTTTATGACGAACACGGCAAGTTATACGGTGAATCCCGAATCGACAAGAATTGGTATTACTGGGCGGATGTTGAGGAGTCTTACGACGCTGAAACCCTGCCCTACATGATCAATCAGGGCAAATATTCTTATTTTTCCAGGATTGTCACGGAAATGTGCGATAAAATCATCAATATCCCGATCCTGAAAAACGCCGGTTCGTCGGTAACCCTCTGCCTGAAAAATCTCGCCTACGGTAGCGTATCCAATACTGGCCGCCTGCACAGACAGTTATGGTCGGAAACAAGCGCGGAAGTCTGCGCGTTTCCGCCCCTGCGCGACAAAGTGGTTCTGAACATCGTGGACGGCATTAAAGGCTGCTTCAACGGCGGCCCCGGCGCCAACCCACAATTTTTCACCCATTACAAAACCATTCTCATGGGCAGCGATCCCGTAGCCGTGGACCGCATCGGCTATGATTTGGTCATCCAAAAACGCATCGAAGAAAAAATTCAGAAAGAAGACACGCCCCGCGGCCGCGCATTCATGGAACTGGCGCAGAACCTTCAGTTGGGCGTCGCGGATATCCGTAAAATCGACCTGACCAAATATGAATTGTCCTGATCGCCTTTTCATCGTAATTATTCCCTGTTTCTTTCTGATCGGCTCTACAGGGCTGGCCGCGCAGAAAGCCAGCCCGCATATTCTGATTACACAAAATGATCTGAAGGCCGCAGCCATTTCCAATAAAATCTACTCCAAAAACTCTCTCTGGGGTTATATCAACGGAGGCGCGGACCTCTATCTAGAATACGGTTTTGAGAATCTTTATCTGCAACACATCCGCTTACATAACCGAAATTATAAAATTGAATTTTACGAAATGGCCGATCCGAATGCGGCTTTTGGCATTTATTCGGTTTCCACCCACCATGGCCGTAACATAGATTCTTTGCCGCTTACAAATTGCGTCATGCCCTATCAGATTCAAGTTATATGGAACAAATACTATATTTCCATTATCAACGAAAAAGGAACACCGGACGAGCAATCCGATTGTATGGTTTTTTTGAATATCATTATTCGTAAGGTTAATAAACCGACGTGCTATTCCATTCCGGCAATTTTTACTGATAGTTTATATATTTCTCACCGAAATAATCTGAAATTTATTAAAGGAATGCTGGGCTTACAAAACGGCTACCCGGCATGGTGCGAACGCATGGAATCATTTAATCACTACCAAATGTTCATTCTGCCTGTACAAGCCGACAGGCATTCGTTCACGGCCTCTGTCATTTCATTTACCGACTCCGCGGATATGCGTCGATTTTATACGCAGGAAGGCTTTGAAGCCGCAACCGGCCAATGGACTGTAAAGAAGACTAATAACCTATCTCAGTACCTTCAAATCCAATCCCCGCATACGATTCTATACTGCGAAACCGATTTTCAGGAAAAGGATGCTGTGCGCTATGTAACCGCTCTTCATCGAAAATAATTTTTCAATGACACGGTTTGGTATAATCCTCAAGCGCCGTAAGATTTCGCATGGCTTCCTCGCGGTTGTTGCCGCAGATTTCTATGGCCGGTTTCAGATTGGCGCAAACGGGAGGACGTCGGTCATAAATCGCGCAGGATAAATCATCTTTAAGATGGATACAGCGCACGCCCGCCGGTTTTCCGTTTTCCATACCGGGTATCGGAGATGATATCGATATTACGATGCAGCAGGCGCCGCACCCTGATCGGCAATTCATATTTTCCTATAACTAAATCGGTAAAAGCGTTCCGTTTTTAAACCATCCGAAGGTGGAGACCGCATCAGCTATGGTCAAGCCATTCTTGATTATTGTTAATCCCGCCGCTTGGATTTCTGCATAACAGCTTTTAATTGGACTTCTTTGCCGTCCCGGATAACAATAATATCGACCGCGTCGCCGGGTTTATGGTCGCCGAGCGCATACGTATAATCGTAAATATTTTTTATTACCCTGTCGCCGAATTTGATGATGTTATCCCCTTTCCGGATACCCGCTTTGTCGCCTGCCCCGCCGGGATTGACGCCATCCACCTTCAGTCCGTTGCCGCTTTCGGCCATATTGGGCACAATCCCCAGCGTCACACGGAAGCCTGACGGCCGGGCGGCGGCATCTTCTTTGGCCTTGGTAAATTTCGGTTTCTCTTCCGCATTGGCAATACGGATAATCACATCAAAAACCATCTTGGTAATCTTTTCCTGACCGCTATAATTGATTTTATCGGCGTCATCGGACGGCTTATGGTAATCCTCGTGCGTGTTCGTGAAAAAATACATTACGGGGATATCTTTCCGATAGAATTCGGCGACATCGCTCGGCCCGCTGCCTTCATCGCGTAAAGCCAGATCGAATTGATATTCGTTATTCATATCCGTGATGATTTTCCTGAAACCCGGCGAGGTGCCCATGCCGTACACCAGCAGTTTATTTTCATTGAGCCGGCCGATCATATCCAGATTGACCATAGTGATTATCTGCCTGGTGTCAATGGTGGGATGATCCAGAAAATATTTGGAACCGAGCAGTCCCATTTCTTCGGCGCCGAAAGCAATGATCAGTACGCTGCGTTTCAGCTCGGAACGCACCGAACTTAGTTTCTGCGCTAACTCCAGAATGGCGGCCGTACCGGAGGCGTTATCATCGGCGCCGTTGTGAATCGCCGGCTTGCCGCGGTACGCGGAATTGGGCCCGCCCCACCCCAGATGATCATAATGGGCGCCCAATACAATGATTTCCTTTTTCAGATCGGCATCGCTGCCTTCAATCAGTCCGATAATATTGGATGTCGTCTTTCTGTCATAAACGATACGGCTTTGTAAAATGGCGGTTGTAGGTACAGAAAACGAATTGGGTTTTCGCGTTTTATTGATGCCGCTCTGCAGGTCCGCCAGTTTTTTATTGACTGTATGTAATATCTTTTCAGCGGCGCTACGGCTCACAGAAAATACCGGTATACCGTAATTACCAAGCGTGTTATCATACTGCAGAGGTATCAGTTCATCATCGCCGTCGGCCGGTCCGGTAACCACCAGCAATCCCTTAGCCCCTTTTTCGGCGGCCACGGCAGCTTTACGCCGAGACGGCATGGCATTTTTAAAAACCGACTTGGGGTCATCGCCGTCAGGGCTGTAGCGCATCACCATTACAATTTTTTCTTTTACGTCTATACCGGCATAATCGTCGTACATGGCTTCTGCTGATGTAATTCCGTATCCGGCAAAAACGACCGGCCCTTCAACCGTCGTGTCCGCTGAAAACGCTAACGGAATAAAATCTTTGCCTATAGCGAGAATTTCATTCCCGATCATCAGTCTGTTTCCGGAATCTGCGGTCACACCGGTTATCACCGGAAAGTCCTGATAAAAACCGTTAGCACCTCCCGGCTGCAGGCTGTAATATCGGAATTCACCGGCAATATATTCGGCGGCTTTGAGCCCTCCTTCCGTACCCGGCGCACGGCCTTCCAGCGAATCGGATGCGAGGATTTCAACGTGATACTTCAATTCAGGCAATGTAATGTCCGTTTGCGAATACGGATTCCTTGGCCCGGAGCAGGAAGATATTAAAGACAGTATAACAAAAACCAATATAAATCCATAGCGAATCATATAAACTCCTTTTAATAGGTTTAACAAGCAAAGCAATAATAGGAAAGAAAAATCATATTCTCAACATTTGATCTGTTGAAAACTGTTTTGTACTTTGTTTACATTTTCTCCGCAATCGGTACAAATAACTCTTGCAACAGATATCTTTATCGATTATATTCGCCCGAATAACGATGCGCCTGCCGTCCCGATAAATCGGGACATCGGCTTTAAGCATGACGCGCCCGTAGCTCATCTGGATAGAGCATCTGCCTTCTAAGCAGAGGGTAACAGGTTCGAGTCCTGTCGGGCGTACTAATTTTTCTCCCTTAAATTCTCCGAACCCTTCTTACAGAGGGTAATTTCGACTATGGTCGGGAAGTCCTGTCGGGCATCGTCATTTTCAAGAATCTTAGAAAAAAAAAGAAGCTGACCGCAATAAAGATTAGACCTTACTTGCCGTAAGATGACTCATTCGTTTCATCAGCCCAGGATTTACCGAAATATAATTCATCCGGCAATGTGGACGCTCGCGATTAAAAACTATTTCTTATCCAGATAAATCTTCAGCTTGTCTCCCACCTTTACAGTGTTGGAGGATAACTTATTCCAGCGTTTGATAGTACTGACTTCCACACCAAACATCTTCGCTATGCTGGCCAGGTTATCGCCTTCCTGCACCACATAAACCTTGGTACCCGGCTCGATGACTTCGGTTTCCTTCGCTTTTTTCTTCACAGCCTTGCGGTAACCCTGGTCGGGCACGTATGGATCCACCCAGATGGTCAGCGTTTGTCCGGGATAGATCGGATCGCCGTAATACAGATTGTTCCAATTACGTATATCCTGCGGGAGTACATTGTACCATTCGGCTATTTCACTGAGATTGTTGCCGGCTTCTACTTTATAAAGTACTTTCTTTTTACCCTCCTTATCATCCTTCTTTTTATCCTTGACTGTGGATGTGTTTGTGGTAATAGTACCGCCAGCGCCGGATGAGGTTGACTGTCCGGAAGTAGAAGTTTTTTTAATGATTTTCGCGTCGTCATGGGTCAATTGCACCGGTTTGTAATTTGCGGGAGCTACCGGAATGAGCAAGTACTGACCCGTGATAAGATTGGTGGAATTTTTTAGTTGGTTCGCCTGCTGGATGGCCTTGATGTCCGTGCCAAACCGGCTTGCAATGAGCGTCAGCGTTTCGCCGTACTTTACCTGATATCTTACCCAGGTGCGTTTTTTCTCAGCGGGTACTTTGGCGTAGCCTTCAAGGAATTTGGCACGTGTGCCAAGAGGAAGTTTCAGTACATACCGGGACATGGTCGGCGGCGTACACCAACGGAGCAGGGCCGGATTGATCTCACGGATGCTGTCCACCGTGGTGCCGGCGCATTCGGCGATAATTTGAAGGTCAAGGCACTCGTGGATAGATACGGTATCCACGAGCCAGGCGGTATCTTTTTCAAGCGTAATACCGAACGCGGCGGGATCCTTAGCGATTCGCGCCGCGGAAATGAAATACGGCACGTAGCGTTTGGTCTCGCGGGGCAGTTTAGTCATTTCCCAGTAATCGCGGGTGTTGTTCTTCTTGATGGCACGGTTTACGCGTCCCGGTCCCGAATTATACGCCGCCAGCGCCAGATACCAGTCACCGTATTCGTAGAAAAGGTCTTTCAGATGGCGTACGGCCGCGCGGGTGGATTCATAAATATCCCGACGCTCATCGGCCCACCAGTCCACGTTCAAGCCGTAGAGCTTCGCGGTACCTTTCATAAACTGCCAGGGGCCGGTAGCCCGCATATGCGACTGCGCATGCGCGCTGAACCCGCTCTCAATCATGCCTACATAAATAACGTCTTCGGACACGCCTTCTTCCCGCGCGATTTGCCGGATGATGTGTTCATAGCGGCCCATTTTCCGGTACAACTGCTGGAGCGTGCCGACGCCGTATGTCTTGAAATTGCTGATATATTTATTGACCCGCTCATTGTCGATATTTAACGGGATGTAATCAAGCGAATGACCCTTTACCACCGGCGCGTGAATTTCACCGACCGTGTTCAGACCGGACAGCCCGATATCATAAAACGCCAGCCGGCTGATGACTTGCTGGGCAAAGGCCTGTTCCTGGTACTGGCCACTGTTTTCCAGCATCGTCTTATAATTATCAATGAGACCGTTAACTAACCAGGTCAGGTATTCATTAGCCAGTTCCGGTTCTTCACTTTCAGATTTAGAACCGTTTTCATCGACAGAAAAAGCTTCGAAATCGCTTTTCATCGAACCATTGCCGTTGCTTTCGTCAAATTCATAAGTCGCCAGCAGTTCGCCAAGCGCATAAAGACTGTCGATAGCCCGGTCATATTCAAGCTTCGCATATTCAACATTCTGGTCAATAAACCAGTAACGGAGCGCATTCGTATAATAATCCTTAACCTTGCCAATGATTGTTTCCTGCGCCTGTTTCAGGGATTCCTTATCAATTTTACTTCCATTGTCCGTATCTAATTTCAGAAACTGTACTTCACCGCTTGCTGAGGAAGAGTCCTTTTTTTGGGCAAAAACAGGAAAATACACCGAACTCAGAAAAACTATGGAGACCATTAATCCGATTTTTAACTTCATGCATTCACTTTCTTCTATAGATATATTAAAATATAATTATTTTTAAATTTAGCGGGGGAATATATGGAATCCATGGTGTATAGTCAATTTTTTTTAAAGTTAATAATACAATTAAAAGATGTAGAGGTGCGTTTATTTGTTGGGACAAAATGATTCGCGTCAAGCAAAAAAAAACTGTCTTGACGACAGTTTTTTTAAACTCGACATGCTCTCATCCCAACATGAGCATATTTTGTAAACGCTCGATACGTTTCTCAATGGGCGGATGCGTACTGAACAAATTAACCAGGCCGCCACCGGAAAGCGGATTGACTATGAACATGTGCGCGGTCGCCGGTTTGGCTTCCATGGGAATGCGCTGTGAGGCCATCTGCAGTTTACGCAGCGCGCTGGCAAGATAATTAGGGTTACCGCTGAATCGGGCGCCGGCTTCGTCCGCAAGATATTCACGCGACCGGGAAATAGCCATCTGGATGAGCATGGCGGCGATTGGAGCGAGAATAATCATCAATAAAGCGCCGATTGGATTGCCGCCTTCCTCGTCGTCGCTGCTGCGGCCGCCGAATATCAGGGCCCAGTGCGCCATATTCGCTATCATACTTATCGCGCCGGCTATCGTTGCGGCCACGGAACCAATCAGGATATCGCGGTTTTTTATATGTCCGAGTTCATGCGCAATCACGCCGGCAAGCTCCTCGCGCGACAGGATACGCAGGATGCCCTCCGTAACCGCCACAGCCCCGTGCTCCGGATTGCGGCCGGTGGCAAAGGCGTTTGGCTGGTCCCCTTCGATGATGTACACTCTCGGCATCGGCAGTTCAGCGCGTATCGCCAGTTCCTGCACCAGACTGTATAACTGCGGCGCGTCGGAAGGACCTATTTCGCGGGCACCGTACATTTTAAGCACAATCTTGTCACTGAACCAGTAACTGAAAAAATTCATGCCCATGGCTATCATGAATGCCAGAATCATGCCGCTTTGTCCACCGAGCCATTTGCCGACCAGAACCAGCAGGACGGTCAATCCGGCCATCAGAATAAAGGTTTTCATTGTATTCATAATCTTTTCACCTCTTTCAAATTTTGCATAAATATAATTTTTTATTTTTTTTAGTCAATCAAATTCAGTCGCTGTAAAGAACTTTATTCATTTTCTTTGCATAAAAAACGATAACAGCTTATGAAATATTCCACAAAACCGTCAGAAACTATTGAATCTAATAATTCGATTGTGGCATATTTAAAAAAAACATATAAATTGTCCGCATGAAAATCAAAATCCATATTGGCGAATTTCTGATGATAATTCCACTGCCGAATTGGAATCTGACGGATTCTCAACGGCGTCTATTGGTAGGCAGTGCTATTTCCCTGCTGGTTAACGCCGTATTTATTATTATTCTTAAATATGCCAGCGCGGTGGAGCCGCTGATGCTGATGGTTAGTCCCAATCCGAAAATCGCCGTGATGAATCTGAAAGAGGACGAGGAAATAAGGAAGGCCCGTGAAATCGCCGAGAACCCTCTCGCTAACCGCATCCGGCCTAAGGACGCCAAAATTCTATCCGAAGAAGATTCTAAATCCGATATCACTGAAGCGCCGAAAGACATGACCCTTCTTTCGGGGGATACCCGCAATGAAGGCGGCGCATCCGCCCGGGAAGAAAAAGAAACCCTGACCGAAGACGCGTTTGAAAACAATCAGCCGGTTTACCCGTTCCTTAAAAATCAGGGTGCCCGTAAATCCGTTCTGGAAGATATTACCGGCAAAAGCGAAGGCAAGCAGGGATGGTCAGGAATGTCCTATCAGCTCAGCACGTACGCCTGGGAACACGCCGCGTATTTTAATAAATGGAAACGGAAAATGACGGATCAATGGTATCGGATAACCTCGCGGATTATTTTTAACCCGCAGGCCAAACTCGGCGATATGCAGATTTACGTGAAAATGAACCGCGCCGGGCAACTGCTGGATTCCCGCATCGTGGATTACAACTGTGACAAGACTTTCGTTACACCCGCCTACGCGTCGATTCTCAATTCATTCCCGCTGGACCCGTTACCGGCAAATTTTCCCGATAACCTTCTGGAAATAACCTGGACGATTACGATTACCAAATGATCAGCGTGTTTCTTCTTTTTTAAAGAGATATCGAAGATCAAACCCTTTTCGAATGAGCTGGTTTTCGTTCCTTTCGATAAACTCCTTAATCAATTCTGTAGAAATCACGTTGGTAATACCATAACGGATATCGGTTTTCAGTTCTACAAAGGACTCACCCTGATACGGAATACCCGGATCATACGCCGCGGCATCATAATTCTTGCCCGGTGTCAGAATATATTCGTATTGCGCTGAGACCGATTTGGCCAAACCAACCAGTTCGAAATTCGGTACGCCATCACGGATGGCCAGCACGGCGCCGCCGCTGAATCCCCGGTTAAACGGCGCATCAGTTAGAAAGGAACCTTTTTTATCCCGGTTCGGACTGCTGACGATGCCTTTTGTAATCATCTTGTATCCCATCGGATAACCAATAATGTAAATAAACGTCCCCCACTCAAGGTCCTTGGAACGGCCGATGGGATACCGAAACACCGGCACCCCAATGGGATGTTCTTCGCGGAATTGCTTGCCGATAAGCGCGATATCGTTTTCCTTGTCCCGCGCGAGCACTTCCATTTCGCCGCCTTCAGGAATGTCCTTGATAAAATTAATCTGTTTTTCAAGCACGCTGAAAGATCGTATCGTTCCGGTTTCTCCTTCTTTACTATAATAGGTTATAACCGAATCATCAAAATCCACAATATGCGAGCAGGTCAGCAGGGCAACCCTTTTGTTGTCATAATAGATTACGGTACCGGTGCCGACTACTGAATTGTGGGAGTAGCTTACCGTCGCTTTTTTTAGAATATCTTCCCGCGTCAGCTCGTACATACGGATCCGCGCATCCTGAGAAAAGAAGTAGGTTTTATAATAGGCCGTGGCATACAACATTTTTATGGACTGGCTGACCTCATTAAGCTGTTTGGAGCAGTCCCGGTACGGAAATTCGCTGTCATATTTACCGTCGCCCAATGTCGGGTAGGCGGTCTGGAAAACATTAGCAGCACAGGAGAGCAGAAAGAGCGCGCCCGCTGTCATCAATGTGAAAGCCGCCAAACATTTCATCAGTAACCTCTCTCAAATGATATATCGTTTTTTAATTTTTCAGGTCAGACGGAGTCAGGGGCGTAGTTAACAATTCTTGAAAAACAGCCCAACGCTTGGACGGGTTTTCAGGCGTGCCGCCTCTTCTTTCAAGGTATTTTCTGACCAAATCCTGCCCCAGATTATAATTAATAACATAGCTTCGGTATTTATCAAAGAAACGCGTACGTTGTTCCGCGCGCTCCCGGGAATACAAGCCGAAACGTACCAGCCATTCCACGGCTTCCTCTCTGGTTATGCGGTGGTCCAGGTAATTCCGGGCCGCTTCATTGCCGGCATAGGCCAGTTCCAGCGTAAGGTTATGTATATGATAATACTCCTCCGCGGAAGCCGGATCCAGGCCGCTCAGAGGAAACAGCACCTCACGTTCGAATTGAATGCGTTCCGCAGCAGGAAAAGCAATCTCGATGCCCATGTTGGCGGTGCCTTCGGCCAGAAGGGACATCGGGCTAAAGAGCGGAAATACGCTGAATTCTACAAATCCGTTTTCCCGGACTAACCGCCATTCAATCAGCGCGTTGTACACATGATGGCCGGGATAGCCCTCATGGCAGGCCAGATCCACCGCGCGGTCAATATATATAGGCAGATCGGTATTCAGTTGTATTCGACTGCACGCGCCGCCTTGGTACCAGTTGTAGCCGCTCCATGGCTTGTTGGTTACATATTCGATTGAAAAACGTTCCTCTTCGGGAAGCGAAAGATATTGGAGTGTACGCGCGCGTCCTTCTGCAATGGCGGCCTTAAATACCCTATCCAGATGTTCTTTGGGTATGATAAACTGGTTGCGGTAATCATTTAACCGCTGCGACACCTCTCCGCTTCCAGATAGAACGGCGTCGAGTTTGGCCAGCAGATTCCGAAAATGTTCCACACCATAGGACGGCGCCATCGCATCAAACCAGTGGAGGGATTCTTCGTCGAAGGACAACGGATGCCCGTTTAGAAAATCGAGGCGCGCCCGGCAGGCCCGGAGTTGCTTGAGTAAAAAGCGTCGTCGCTTCTCCTGTACCGGCGTCAGCATGGAGATATTCATGGCTTTCAACCCGCCAATGAGCTCCTCGGACAGCATAATAAGGTTGTTAAGGGTGATGCGCGGACGCTCTTGCTCGGCCTCTTTCTGCCAGGCCGGGTCGCCGTGAAAGGCATCGACAAAATCCGGATCTATCTGACCCATTTTCAAAACCAGTTTAACATACTGCTCGGCATAAGTTCTGAGAATATCCGTCATGTACCATTCCTCGCGTGGTTTAATCTTTAAGATAAGGTACGACGCAGGAATTATTTATGCAAGTTGAAATGCGAAGCCGCCCGAAGGGACAAATATGCAGAAGCTTAACGAATAGAGTTACTCTATTTTAATGATCCTTGATTAGATACACAAAAGAGCCGTTGCCGATAAAGTCGGATTGCAGATAGCGAAATACCTGCATGATGCCGCCGGCAAGCTGTTGATCCGTCACGGCGATGATAACATCACTGTACGGCGTATTATCCAGCGTATAATTTTCATGCCACACACTAAGCGCCAGTTTCCATTCTTCAGGCGCAACGGTCAGATTGGTTTCCTTCAATTCGATGTCTTTATATTCAAACTTCCACTCGGTACGCTTATCCGTTCCGGGCGCCATACATACCGTAAAAAAGGCGGTTACGGCGGGCGTTTCATCCCTAAACATGGCCAATTTAAACTGGCGCGGCTTCTTTACACCATCAGTGTAACGGTAATTGAGTATCAAATTTTTTTGTGTAAATGAATTCCACAATACCTCCAGGGTTTTGGCAATCTGGGCATCGTCTTTAAAGGTTATTGAATTTTCACCGATTTCAAATTCTATTCCGGATGAACGGTAAAACGAAAGCATGTCGGAAACAAAAGCGGTGCGTTTTATTAATTCATTATTCTCAAATACGCTGACATGACCCCCGAGATCAATAATGACGGACATATTGTCTGCAAAGGCAATCTCAAATATTTCCAAATCGAGACTGGCCGAGCGGTTATTCGATAATATTTTAAGTATCGCCGTGGCTTTGGCCTGATTCACAGTATTGTCTAATAGCGGAAATAAAAGGGATTGGTTGACATTCTCCACACCTTTTTGCACCAGATCTTTTTTGAATTCAATCACATTGTCCTGTGCAAAAGCTCTATAAAAGTCTGATACGATTAGAATCGATAGCGTAACGTATATTAAATTTTTCATGTCTTAAACCATATTGTACATTTCAATCAATTATTAAAATTTAAAAAAAAAACTAATAATGACAAGATATCTTTGTGTTAGGGCTATTATAACATTGTTGCATAAATATTAACCCAGATTTGTCATTAGAAAATTAGGTTGAAAAACTATAGGGTGAAGAAACATCATTTGATCGATCCCAAAGGCCATTAAACCATGCTCGTTTTTTCATGGCCAACGATAGTTTCAATACTT
>Ga0067045_1027709_pt1 | contig 68123 bp, 74 predicted proteins | sample TerdegcTABiofilm_FD_59184 | JGI IMG/M metagenome (GOLD analysis project Ga0067045, IMG submission 59184) | Combined Assembly of (Gp0054472, Gp0054536) Wastewater bioreactor microbial communities from Singapore -Terephthalate degrading...
ATAGTCGAGAGGCTCAAGCCGGCCTCTGTCACCAAGCACTTTGCCGACAGGTCGAGCACAGAGTAGTGTTTGACGCGGCTCGAGCAGGCCCGGCCAGCCCGCCTGATTTTTTATCGCCCAATCCCCGGCGCGATGCCCATTGTCATGCCATACCTTACATTATGCCCGCAGCGACGCACCACAGATAACCCGTGCCATCCGGGCGCTTACTTGAGCAGGAGGAGGCCGAAGTAAATGAACGGTGCATCCCTCCTCGTTACCACGTTCAGGTCAAAGCCGGCACGCCTGACGGTCGAGAAGACGTCGACCCCACACCCTTCCATGGAAGGCCGCGCGACGTCGTAGTGGGCGCACACCTTCAGGGTGCACTCATCGCAGTAGGGGCAGGTGCCGGAGCTAAGTGCGAAGGCGGAGTAATAGCCCTCGAGGAAGGCCTCCCTCTCGAGCTTTGCGGCGACGTTGTGTGCCTCCTCGCTGGCTGTCTCGGGGTCTCCGGGAACGATTTTGAAGAGCAGCGCCCACTGGTAGTCCTTCAGGATCTTCCGGAACTCTTCGGGAGAAGGCGAGCGCGGTGGGCAGGTCAGCCTCTGGCCGTACTCAGGGCAGCCGAACTGGCACTTGAGGCGGACCCAGTCGCTCACGACCACGTCCTCGGCCCTGATGAGCTTGACCTCGGCCACGCCGATCTCCCTGGCGAACTTGACGAGTTTGGTTATATCCGGTTCCACAGCATCTTCCCCATTCCGATGTGTCTTTGGGGCTATTTAAACTAATTAACCGGGTTGGACAATTTAGACGCAGCCCGCCCCGGGGGCAGCAGTGATCGCCTCCTCCTCCTGCCCGGCCCTGTACCGGCTCCACCGGTAGTAGGCTGCCAGGGACGAGACCGCCCTCTCGGGTATAGGGTAGGCGGGGATGGACCTCTCCTCGAGCTTCCTCATGGCTTCCTCGCAGGGGTAGCCGCCTACGAAGCTGGCCAGCAGGGGCTTGTCGGGCCTCACTGATTCGCATGCGTCTGCGATGGCGTTGGCTATGGATGCGGGGTCCGTTATCGCGGTCTGGCAGTAGAGGACGATGACCGACCCTATCCGCGGCTCCCGGAGGGACAGCTCGACTGATTTATAATAGCTGTCCTCATAGGCCTGCCCCGTGAGGTCGATCGGGTTCCTAAAGTTGCCAAAGACAGGCATGAGTTTCTTGAACTCTTCCTGGAGGTCGCCGGGGACCGGCCATATCCTGACCCCCGACTCTTCCGCGGCATCGGTCGCCATCACCGCGACCCCGCCGCCGTTGGTTACGATGACACAGTTCTCGTTGGGGGGGCGGGGCTGCATCGTCATCAGCTTGATCCAGTCGAAGGCCTGGGCAAAGTCGGAAGCCCTCAGGGCACCTCCCTGCCTGAACGCCGAGTCATATATGGCGTCGGATCCTGCCAGCGACCCGGTATGCGAGGCAGCGGCCGCTGCGCCCTGGGATGTCCTCCCCGATTTGAGGACCACGACTGGCTTCTTCATAGTTATCCCCTTCAGGGAGCTCAGAAGGCGCCTCCCGTCCCGCACCCCCTCCATGTAGACGAGGACGCCCTTGGTGCCCTCACCCGCCAGGTAGTCAAGGACGTCCGCCTCGTCTATATCGGCCTTATTCCCCATGCTGACTACGGCGGAGACCCCGATGCGGTACAGGTTGGTCCAGCCCATCATCGCAACACCCAAGGCCCCGCTCTGGGTGATGAAGGCGATGTTGCCTGGAAAGACCTGCGAGAGGCCGAAGGTCGCGTTCAGCCTGGAGGGGGCATAGTAGAGCCCGAAGACGTTCGGCCCGAGGACCCTGATGCCGTGCCGTCTGGCTACCCCCAGGATCTTCTCCTCCAGCTCCGTGTTCCCGATCTCCCTGAAGCCGGAGCTTATCACTATGGCGGCCTTGACGCCTTTCTGGCCGCACTCCTCGAGGACGTCCGCGACGTAGACGGCGGGGACGGCAACCACGGCGAGGTCCACCTCGCCGGGGACGAGCCTCAGGCTCGTGTAAGACTTGATGCCCATAACGTCGGCGCCTTCCAGGTTGATCGGGAAGATCCGGCCCTCGTAGCCGCCCGTGACGATGTTCCTCACCAGCTCGTAGCCGATCTTCTTGGGGTTCTTCGAGGCCCCGATCACAGCCACGCTCTTGGGGGAGAAGAGCCTCTCCAAGGTGCTCATTAGGTGACCCCTTGTAAGCTACTCATTGAGGGCATATTTCAAGATTTCAGTTACTCTGCCCCGCAGGGGCCCGCACGATCATCGGCAGCGGCTGACCGGGGGGTCGCCCACAATTAAAATTATAAACGCATGACGGCAATGGCTGATGGGGGCCCATCGCATGAGAACTTGGGAGGTGCCTGCCGAGGTGCCCCTTCTCGGGGCAGTCTCCTTCGGCCTGATCGACCGGGGGACTAACGTAATACAGGTCAGGCCCTCGACCGCCTGCCCCCTCAGCTGCATCTTCTGCTCCACCGACGCCGGACCCTGCAGCAGGTACAGGGCGACGGAGTACCTCGTGGGGCTGGACCACATGCTGGAGTGGTTCAGGGGCCTAGCTAAGGTGAAGGGCGGTGCGATAGAGGCGCACATAGACACCGTCGGGGACCCGCTGGTGTACCCCCATCTGGCGGATCTGATCCAAGGGATAAGGGGCGTGGGAGGGGTCGGGACGGTCTCGCTGCAGACCCACGGCCATCTCCTGACTGAGAAGCTGCTCGACGACCTCTCGGAAGCGGGCCTCTCGAGGATCAACCTCTCAATCGATGCCCTCGACCCCGGGCTCGCGAGGAGGCTCTCCGGAACCGAGAGCTATGACGTCGAGAGGGTCGTCTCCATGGCAGGGTATATCACCGAGAACACGGACATAGACCTCCTCCTGGCCCCGGTCTGGGTCCACCCGCTCAACGACTCTGAGATCGAGGGCCTAATATCACTGGCGCTGAAGATAGGCGCGGGGAAGCGGGCACCCCCGCTGGGTATACAAAAGTGCGACCGCCACAGGTACGGGAGGAGGGCGAAGGGGGCAAGGTACATCACGTGGTACCAGTTTTACAGGCAGATGCGCGACCTGGAGGGGCGCCTCGGCGTCAAACTGATCCTCAAGCCGTCGGACTTTGGGATAAGGCCCGCGAGGGCGATCGGGGTACCGGTCAGGCGGGGCGAGAAGGTCCGGGCCCGTACGGTGGGACCGGGATGGCTGCGGGGGGAGTCCCTGGCTGTCCTTGAGAGCGGAGACCGGACGGTGACGGTCGTCGGCGCGGAGCTTCCCGAGGGTAAAGATGTGAAGGTCCGTATCCTGAGGGTTAGGGACGGCATACTTGTCGGCAGCCTAGCAGGATAGGGCAGGGGGAGAGGGAGAGGAATGGGGAGAGGGAGAGGAGCACAAAAAGTATTTATCGATTTCGTGGATATAGTTAGTAGTGAGTTTTTTGATTGACCTGATAGGACTGATCGTTCTCATCATCATCGGCATCATAATCGTCTTCCTCGTCAAGGTCTTCTTCATGCTGATACCGGCGGCGCTGGTGGCCATCGTGGTCTGGTTCCTCACGGGAAGCGGCTGGTGGGCAGGGATTGCTTTCCTGGTAGTGGCAGCGCTCTCCGTGATCAAGAAATTCTGAGCTGCAGAGGGGCGGCCAGGACCCCGGACGCCCCAGAGACTGCCAGCTCAGCCGACGGCCATCACGGAGAGCTTCAGCTGCTTGATGCGGCGGTTGGCCTTCAGACCGTCCACCAGCTCCTTAAGGCGCGCGGACGGGCCTCTGACGACCATTACCTCCAGACAGCTCTTCTCGGTGATGTGTGAGTGGAGGTAGGTAGTCAGTATGTCTTCGAACTCGTGCTCGAGCTGGAGGAGCTCATCGTTCCCATTCCTCCCCATCCTCTCGTAGAGGGCGGTCACGGTGGCGATCACCTCGCCATCGATCTCCTCGAGCTCCCTGTACTCTGAGATGTACTTGCGGACCGCCTGCCTCACGACCTCGGATCGGCTGGCATACCACTCGCTGCCGAGGACGCTGTCTAGCTCTCCCAGCAGGTCGTCGGGTATTGAGAGGCTTATCACGACCATCACATATGCCTCCTTCTTGCATCTCTTAGTAAGGCGAGGAGCTCATCGTAAGTGATGGGGGCCCTCCACCCTGATCCTGACCCTGACCCGCCTGCACCCTCCCCTTCTCCCCTTACCCCATCTCTTCCTCTGCTTATTCTACCTGCCCCGTCCCCTTCCGTGCCCTCTTCTTCTTTCCCTTTCTCTTTCCCTTTCTCTTTCTCTTTCTTTTCTGCTTCCTCTGCACCCTTGCCCTTGACCTGACCGTCCCCGCCCTTCAGTATGCCTTCGCCAACCAGCATGCGGTAGACCCTGACAACGTCGGGCGGCTTCAGGTTCGCCTCGGCGAGGAGGGCGTCGTCGTAGAAGAGGTCCCGCGGGCGGCCCTCGGCCAGGACGCTCCCCTTCTTGAGGATGTAGACCCTGTCGGAGATCCTCGAGGCGAGGTTCATGTCATGGGTGGATATGACGACGGTGAGGCCGAGCTCTTCCCTGAGGCGGCAGAGCAGCCTCTCGATCCTCTCGGCGTTGACCGGATCGAGATCAGAGGTCGGCTCGTCCACCACGATTACCCGCGGCTTCATCGCTATTATGCCGGCTATCGCTACCAGCCGCTTCTCGCCGCCGCTGAGGTAGTGCGGTATCTTGGACCTCCCGCCGAAGCCGACCATGTCCAAGGCCCACTCGGCGACCCGCCTCGCCTCCTCGGGGGGGAGACCGTTGTTGATCGGGCCAAACATCACGTCGTCGAGGACCGTCGGGGCGAAGAGCTGGCTGTCGGCGTCCTGGAAGACTAGCCCCACCGCCCTCCTGAGCCTGTCGAGGTCCTTCTTCCCGATCGCCTCGCCGTCGAGGGTTATCGCGCCCTCGCTCGGGAGGAGGATGCCGTTCAGGTGCTCGAGCAGTGTAGACTTGCCCGAGCCGTTGGGGCCGCAGACCGCAACGATCTCCCGTTCCATTAGCCTGAAACAGAGGTTGTGGATCCCGAGCGTCCCGTCAGGGTATGCGTGGGAGAGGCAGTCAAGGTGGAGCAGCGGCTTGCCGGATAGGTAGTCGTGGGTGCAGCTCATATCACGGTATCACCACCAGGTAGGCCAGCACGATCACGGCACAGAAAGCTGTGGCGATGGCAGCCAGCTCCAGGAGAGAGGGGGGCCGGAGGCTGCCGTAGGACCTGAGCTCGCCTGAGAACCCTCTCGCCTCCATCGCCTTGCCGACCCGTTCCGCCTTGTCGAAGGAGTAGATCACGCCGATCCCGAATACCTTCGCGTAGAGGGAGGCCATCTTCGGGACGCCTTTCAGCAGGCTGCCCCCCCTCGCCCAGGCTGCCGTGAGCAGGTCGTTGATGACCTCGAATGTTATGAAGACGAACCGGAAGGTCAGGAGGAAGACGACGTCGAGCGGCCGGGGCAGGACCTTGTCGGCGAGGGCGGAGATCTCGGCGTACTTTGTCGACATTATGAAGGCCAGGGAGAAGTTGACTACCGTCAGCCCCTTGAGGAGTAGCTTGATCACGAGGAATATGCCGCCGTCGGTTATGGTGAAGAGCCCGGGGACGACGAGGACCGGGGTTCCCCCCTGGCTGAAGATGAAGAGGATCGAGATGGTCAGCACGAAGACGGCGGGGAGGATGGACCATCCGAAGAGCCGCCGCAGGGGCAGCCCCCCCGCAGCGTAGAGGGAGAGGGTAAGCGCATATAGAAGGAGGACGATCACGAGGCTCTGGATCACAGTCACAGATACCACAAAGAAGAGGAGGAGGAGAAGCTTCGACCACGGGCTGATCCGGCTCAGCCTGCCCCCCCTCTCAGAGAAGTAGAAGATGGTTGGCATATCCGGTATGTGGCTCTCAAGATGCGGCACCGCCAGAACCCCCTATCAGACCCGGCTTTACCTTGGCGAGGAAGGCGACCAGAAAGCCGGTAACTATGGACTCGATTACGGCAGCCGCCTCATTGACAATAGCTATCAGGGAGAGGCCAGTTACCTCAAGCCCGTCCTCCTCAACCCCCTGGATGCCGCTGGCCGTAAGGGAGCCGACCATGAATGCGTTGGAGAGCGAGAGGGCGATCAGGGTCGCCATAAACGCTACAGCGAACGGATTTCCCCAGCGGCGGTAGACCAGCCGGAAGACGGCAAAGGCGGCGACTATCTCGATCAGGTTGATTATGAAGTTCAGGCCTATCGGCCCCCACCCGCCGTGACCTACGGCGGCGCCGAGGATGTTGACTATAATGGCGGAGATCGCTCCCATGGCCGGTCCCAAGACGATCCCGAGAAACGGCGTCAGATTTAGATGGATCCCTCCCAGAACAGGAACCTCGATCTGGAAGAGGACGAATGCCAGCGCGGTGGCCGCGCCTGCGAGGGCGAGCGACCCCACCTGGACTGAGCTCGACCTTCTGAAGTAGAGGAGGACGATCCCCAGCAGTGCAGCCGAGATCGCCCAGTAGGCTGCGACCCACTCGATCGGCAGGACCCCGTCGGGGAGGTGGATATGGGCCATACTATTCCAACCCTGATCCCCGATATCTCTCCGGCCTGCTTATTAAAATGTTTCCATTTTTTAATAAAGCGGGGAGAAAAAAGGCATATAGACGGGCAGGGGGCTACAGAGATGGAGGAGATAGCATGAACCGAGGTCCGCTGTCTGCTAAGAAGGCGTTCATCTTCGACCTCGACGGCTGCATACACAGGGGGGAGAGGGTCGTAGAGGGGGCAGCAGACGTCATCGCCAGGCTGAGGCAGGGGGGGAGGAGGGTGATATTCATCACTAACAACGCGACCCGCACCCCCGGAGAGTACGCTGAGAGGCTGGGGAGGATGGGCATAGAGGCGGATGCAGGGGAGTTCATCACCTCCGCGGTCGCCACAGCGGAGTACATGAAGGGACTCAGCAGGGGGGGCTGCTACGTCGTGGGGGCTGCGGCGATCTCGCCGGAACTGACGCGGGCCGGCTTCACCGTCCTCGAGGAGGGGGGTGCGGGGGAGGCGGAGTACGTGGTCTGCGGGCTGGACATGGACTTTTCCTACAGGAAGCTCGCCGCAGCCTGCTTCGCCATCCAGGGTGGCGCCAAGTTCATCGCGACCAACCGGGACCCGAGGCTGCCGGTGGAGGGGGGCTACCTCCCAGGTGCGGGTTCGATCGTAGCCGCGATCTCCGCGGCCACCGGGAAGCGGCCGGTCGTCATCGGGAAGCCTTCCAGGAGGATCATGGAGGTGGCGCTCAGGAGGTTCGGGCTCACGAGGGAGGAGACCGCCATCGTCGGGGACAGCCTCGATACCGACATAAAGGCGGGGAGGAACGCGGGCGTCTTCACGGTCCTAGTACTCACAGGGGTAACCTCCAAGGAGGATGTCTGCCGGAGGGGGGACATCAGGCCCGACCTCGTCGTTGAGAGCGTTGCGGACCTCCTCGGCATGGTCTGATCCGGCTGTCCGGATCCCGCCTGCGCCCGGAGTATATTATTAAATATGTTCACGGATATTTAGAACCGGTGTCAATGATGCTGGCAGAGGATCCGATTACCGGGAAGAGCGTCGAGGTAGTGGGCGAGTCAGACCTGGGGAAGGGGGTCCTGAGGAGGGGGAAGGTCAGGGATGTCTACGACCTGGGTGAGACCCTCCTTATCTACCACACCGACAGGGTCTCCGCCTTCGATGTCGTCCTACCGACCCTCATCCCGCACAAGGGCGAGAGCCTCCTGAAGCTCTCGGTCTTCTGGATGAAGAGGAGCGGGGGCATCTTCCCGAACCATCTCCTCGAGGTGGTAGACGGCAGGACCCTCTCCGTGCTGAAGGCGAAGCGGATAGACATCGAATGGGTCGTCAGGAAGTACCTCTACGGGTCGCTCTGGAGGGCGTACAGCAGGGGTGAGCGCGACCTGTACGGGGTGAGGCTCCCGGGCGGCCTCCAGATGGCGGAGGAGCTACCCAGCCCCATCATCACGCCCACCACCAAGGCAGATACAGGCCACGATGAGCCCATAACGAAGGAGGAGGCGGTGAGGCGGGGGCTAACCGATGCGGAGACCTGGCATGAGCTCGAGGAGGCCACGCTCAGGCTCTTCCAGTTCTACGAGGACGTCTCGAGGAGGAGGGGCATAATAATACCGGACTTTAAGATAGAGTTCGGCCTCCACGGCAACGAGCTTATCCAGATAGACGAACCGCCGACGCACGACTCGGCGAGGATGTGGGCCGAGAAGTACTACAGGGTCGGGGAGAGCCAGGAGAGCCACTGCCTGGACAAGGAGTTCCTGAGGGAGTGCCTAAGGAGGATGGGGTTCTCCGGCGAGGGGAAGGCGCCCGAGCTGCCTAGGGAGGTGGTCGGGGAGGTCGTCAGGAGGTGCGTCGGGTCTTACAGGGTCATAAGCGGGGAGGCCTCGATCGACGACCTGGGCCTAGCGAGCGTGGATGATTTGTTTAAATAAGCACTTAAAAAAGCTTTAAAAGTCAAAGCTGAAATACAAATCACCACGTAAAATAACGGGGGAGAGGGGTTGCTGAGGGAGAAGTGCGGGGTATTTGGGGCTAGGTGCAACGGCGGGAAGGAGGCTTTCGAGTACCTGTACTGGGGGCTGGTGGCGCAGAACCACAGGGGACACGAGTCCTACGGCTTCCTGACCTATGACAACGGGCTCAGGAGGCACACAGACCTGGGCCTCGTCCCGAGGATAGAGAAGGACGAGTTCTCCAAGTGGAACGCTATGCTGCCGGGCAAGGCAGGGATCGCCCACGTCAGGTACGGGACCTCCGGCCTCAGGGACACCTACTCCCATCTGAGGGACGCCCAGCCGATGGTGCTGACGGACAGGTCGGAGAAGCTGGGCCTCGCATACAACGGCAACCTCGTCAATATCGGATGGCTGAGGGAGATGCTCATAGAGAAGTACGGGAGGATGAGGACGAGCTCGGATACCGAGCTGCTCTGCGGGCACCTCCTCTCGAACATCAGAAAGGGCGTGATGGACAGCATCCTCTCGTGTATGGAGGACATCGAGGGCTCCTACTCGGTCGTCGCCCTCAGGTCCAACGGAGACTTTTTTGCGTTCAGGGATCCCCTGGGGATAAGGCCGCTCTGCATGGGAGAGAGCCCCGGCGGCGGCGTCCAGGGCATCTCATCCGAGACGGTCGGGCTGGATATAAACGGCCTCGACTACACCGGCGAGATCGAGCCCGGGGAGGCCGTCCTCTTCGGCTCCGACGGCACGGTGCAGAGGGAGAGGCTTATGAAGTGTGGCAGGAGGGCCTTCTGCGCCTTCGAGTACGCCTACTTCTCCAGGCCCGACTCGCTCCTCAACGGCAGGTACGTCTACCGCGTCAGGGAGGACTTTGGAAGGAACCTGGGCAGACGGTACCAGGAGATAGTCAGGCGCTGCGACCTGGTAGTCTCCATCCCGGAGACCGCAAACGATGCCGCCTACGGTCTCCACGAGGAGACGGGGCTCAGGTGGGAGAGGATAATGCGGCGGCACAGGTACGTCACCCACCGCGCGTTCATCCTCGAGTCCGACGAGAGGGTCTCCACGATCGACCGCAAGATCAATGTCATCGACGGCGCCCTCAAGGGGAAGAAGGTGATAGTGGTGGAGGACAGCATAGTCAGGGGCGACACCACCAAGACCATCATAAAGAAGCTCAGGGAGTACGGGGCGGAGGAGGTCTACATGTTTGTCACGTTCCCACGGATCACCCACCCGTGCCTCTACGGGATAGACATGGCGACGTTCACCGAGCTGATCGGCTTTTACTACGACGAGGCGGGGATAGCCAAGCAGATAGGTGCCGATGCCGTCTGCTACCAGCCCCTGGACGACTTTGTGAGGGCGACGGGCATGAGGAGGGAGGACCTCTGCATGGCGTGTGTGACTGGCAAGTACCCGACTGAGCTGGCGCAGAGGCTGACGAGCGAGGTGAGGACCTCGATGAGGAGTGGGACCGGAAGGGTCTACGAGGCAGTGAGCATCAACGGGGTGTGAGAGTTGGTAGGCATATTGGGTATATATCTCTTCGACGACAGATGGAATTCATACAACTTTGGCCTTTTTGGCCTGATGGCCCTCCAGCACAGGGGCCAGGAGACGGCCGGGCTGGAGCTCTTCGGGAGCCCGCGGCAGAGGATGGCGGGGGAGGGGCTCGTCGATGACGTCTTCAGGTCGATCAGCGGGAAGGGGTCGATCTGCATCGGGGCTGTCTCGCCCTATCCCCCCGGCGAGGGAGAGGTCCAGCCGATCCGGCTGAGCGAGAAGGTGGCGGCGGCCATAGACGGGCGGATAACCTCGGTCGAGGGGTACAGCTGGGACGAGACGTCGGGCTATGAAAGCAACCTGAGGAGGGCCTTCGCCAGGGTCGGCGGACCCGGCCTCGAGGACCTCAAGCGCTTCTTCGGCAGCTGCAGGGGAGGGTACTCATACATAGCCGCCAACGATAGCAGGGAGATGATAGCCGGGAGGGGATCGATCGGGGTCAAGCCCCTCGTCCTGGGGAAGATGGGGTTCGACGGCGGCATCGTGGCCTCGGAGAGCTGCGTCATGGACATCATAGGCGAGCGCGTGCCCATAAGCCCGGCCGAGAACATCGAGCCGGGAGAGACGAGGGTCTTCACGCCGATGTCTGCCTACTCCGAGCAGCTCCAGCCCTCGGCGGGGACGGCATACTGCAGCTTCGAGTACATCTACCTGGCCAGGCCTGACTCGTATGTGAACGACATCCCGGTCTACAGGGTGAGGAGCAACATAGGGAGGAAGCTGGCGGAGGAGAGCCCCGCCGACGCGGACGTCGTCATAGGCGTCCCTGAGACCGCCATACCCTTCGCGATGGCCTTCTCGAACGAGACCGGGATACCTGTCGAGAAGGGCTTTGAGCTCACAGGGAGGAGGATAAGGAGCGCGATGAAGCCGAACCAGCTCGAGAGGCTGAAGGGGGTGCAGCTCAAGCTGAATGTGATAAGCGAGGCGGTCCGCGGGAAGAGGGTGGTCCTCATCGACGACAGCGTTGTTCGCGGGAATACTCTCGCCAACATAGTCTACCTCATGAAGGAGAAGGGCGCGAAGGAGATACACGTCAGGATAGGCAGCCCCCACATAGTCTCGCACTGCACCTTCGGAGTGGAGGTCCCGCCCGAGGACGAGCTGATCGGAAAGCACCTTACCGAGGAGAAGATCGCAGAGGTGATAGGCGCCGACACCTTCAGGTACCTGAGCCTCGGGGCCCTCGAGGAGGCGGTGGGGATGAAGGGGGCAGACCTCTGCACAGGCTGCTTCAGCTGCAAGTATCCGGAGGTGTGAGAGATGGCCAAGATTCTTCTTGTAGGGGGAGGAGGAAGGGAGCACGCCATCGCAGAGGCGCTCTGCAGGAGCGCCAAGGAGCCGAAGCTCTACTGCCTCTCGGACCTGGTCAACCCGGGCATAAAGAAGCTTGTCCGGAAGACCGGCGGCGAGTACTACCAGGGCGATACGAACAGCGGCGAGACCGTCCTCGGCTATGCCCGGAGGGCGGGGGTGGACTTTGTCTTCATAGGACCGGAGGAGCCGAACTTCCACGGCGTGCCCGACAGGCTCGAGGAGGGAGGGATCGGCGTGATAGGTGCCAAGAGGAAGGTGGCCGAGCTCGAGATGTCCAAGGCGAGCATGCGGGACCTGCAGTGGAAGTACAAGATCCCGGGGAGGCTCTGGTACAAGAAGTTCAAGACCTTCGAAGAAGCGGTCCCCTATATAGAGGAGTATGCCGAGAGCGTCGCCCTCAAGCCGGCGAGGCAGGCAGGGGGGAAGGGGGTCAAGGTGATCGAGGACTTCCAGGTCTACCTGCAGGAGGAGAAGAGGAAGGTGAAGAAGGAGCACGCCGAGTCGATCGTGCGGGAGTTCATGAAGGGCTACGACGACATCGACTACAAGCTTCTGATAGAGGAGAGGGTCTGGGGACCGGAGTACACGGTCCAGTGCCTGACGGACGGCAGGACGGTCGTCCCGATGCCGGCGGTGCAGGACAACAAGCACGCCTTCGACGGCGACCTCGGCCTGGAGACGGGCGGGATGGGATCGATCTCCTGCGGCAGGAACCTCAGGTGGGGGATCGGCGACGATGAGGAGAGGGCGATCCTCACCCCTGCAGAGTACGACAGGTCGGCGGAGATCGTGAAGATGATGATCGATGCCATACAGAAGGAGACAGGGGAGAGGTACCACGGCATAGTCGCAGGGCAGATGATGCTCACATCGGTCTGGGGTCCGACGGTGATCGAGATGTACTCGAGGCTAGGGGACCCGGAGGCCGGGAACGTCATGCCCATCCTAAAGACCGACCTCGTCGACATCTGCGAGGCGATAATCGGAGAGAGGCTCAACACCATAAAGGTGGAGTTCGAGGAGAGGGCGACCGTAGTGAAGGCCGTCTGCCCCGAGGGGTACCCGAACAGGAGGGACCTCGCCAAAGGGCACCCCGTCTCGGTTTCGGTTGCAGCCGCGGCCGCGGGCGCGGCCGGCCCTGACGGGGAAGCGGGATCAATATTCTGGGCATCGGCCGACGAGATCGGCGGGAGTGTGCTGAGCGGCGGGTCGAGGGTAATCGAGTGCCTCGGCATAGCAGACAGCATACCAGAGGCGAGCGCGAGGGCGGAGCGGCTGACGCAGGGCGTCACCCTCACCGACGGCTGGAAGCTCTTCCACAGGAAGGACATCGGATCCGAAAAATCCCTCTCGCGCAGGATCAGGCTGGCCAACATGGCCAGGGACATCTACCAGTACAGGGAGAGGAAGGGGCTCCTGGGGAAGAGGATGATATGGGTACCCGGAAAGGGACTGGAAGAGGTGGGATAACATGACATTCAGGATGAGTCCGGACGAGCGCAACGATCTGCTGAAGAATGTTCCCTCATACAGGAAGGAGGCGGAGGGGAAGCTCTCCCCGATCGACATGCTGGATCCGAGCAGGCCAGCAGTCTTCTTCTCGGTGGGGGGCGGCGAGCTCGGCGACCTCGCCGTGACCGCCGCGAAGAGATATTTCGGGGGGAGCCGCGGGGGCCTGAAGACTGTGGCCTTCGACGTGTACGACGGCTTCCCGGCGCAGGACGCCGCGGACTATGCGGAGGTCTTCAACATGATGGACGGCGAGAGGCTGGAGAGGGCGATAAGGAAGTACGTGCCCGACCCCTCGGCCCCCCACGCCATCTACCTGGAGGTCGAGAAGATCAACACCTACAGGGCGTTCCAGCTTGGGATGAAGGGCTACAGGGTGATGTCGACACCATACAGCCCGCTGGTCTGCATGGACCGGCACGCAACGAAGATCATGTTCGATGCCCTGGGGCTTGAGAGGGCCGACTGGCTCTACGCGGCGAGCGACGGGGAGGTAAGGGCAGCCGCGAAGGAGTTCGGGCTGCCGGTCATAGTCAAGCCGGTGATGACCTCGAGCGGCCACGGGACCTCGATAGTGAGGACAGAGGCGGAGCTCGAGAAGGCCTACGGCCACTCCGTCGAGCATGCGCGCGGGATCGGCAGCGAGGTAATAGTGGAAAAGTACCTGCCGGAGGTCAAGGAGAGGGGGACGGAGATCACGCAGATAGTGGTCAGGCACTTCAGCGGAGGCAGGATAGTCGACTCTTTCCTGCCCCCAATCGAGCACAGGAGACCAGGCGCCACCTACCACGAGAGCTGGCTGCCCTCGACCATCTCTGAGGCGGCAGCTGCCAGATGCATGGAAGGGGCGAAGCGCATCGCCGATTTTCTGGGCGGCACAGGCGTCTACGCCGTCGAGCAGTTCGTAATCGGCGACAGCGTGTACAACAACGAGGTCGCCAACAGGCCCCACGACACCGGCCTCGTGACCAGGTGGATGCTGAACATGGACGAGGGAGGCATCCAGCTCGCGTCGACCCTGGGGATGGAGATCAACCCGTCGTACCTCGAGCTGGCGAGAGAGGGGTACGGGGTCGCGCATGTGGTACTGGCGCCAGACCTCGCCTCCGAGAGGAGGGTAGCAGGGTGGGACGCGAGCAGGATCAACTCCTCCGCGGGAGGCGGGGACTTTTGGTACTTCGGCAAGCCCTCCGCCTACGCCGGGAGGAGGATGGGGCTCGCGGTAGCCTTCCGCAGGAGCCTCGCCGATGCGAGGAGGGCGGCCGAGGAGATAGCCCACCACGCCGAGGGGTGCATAAAGTATGCCTAAAGCAGCGGTAATCGTGGGCAGCAAATCAGACGACGAGCTGGGCGGGGAGATAGTCGAGTATCTGGAGGAGTTCGGCGTCGAGTGCGAGTACAGGATCCTCTCCGCCCACAGGAACCCCGAGGGGCTGGACGCCTTCGTCAGGGAGACGGATGCGGAGGTCTTCATAGCGGTCGCCGGCCTTGCGGCAGCCCTCCCGGGCGCCATAGCATCTAAGACGGTTAGGCCGGTCATCGGCCTGCCGAGGGAGGTGAGGCTGGGCGGGCTGGACGCGCTCCTCTCCATCGTGCAGATGCCGCCGGGCATCCCGGTTGCCACTGTGGGGATAGAGAACTGGAAGAACGCCGCGGTCCTCGCCCTCGAGATCCTGGCGATGAAGCACCCTGCCCTGAGGGAGAGGCTTGAGGAGGAGAGGGAGGAGGGCGGGAGGGGGCACAAGTGACGATGACGGTGAAGGTGGAGGTAAGGCTAAAGGCAGGCTACTTCGATCCCGAGGGAGACGTGACCGCCAAATCGCTCCACGACCTCGGCTTCCAGGTGAGCGGCGTGAAGGTGGGGAAGGTCTACACCATAGACCTGGAGGCGGAGGACGAGAGGGAGGCGGTAGCCGCCGCGGCGGAGATGTGCAAGAAGCTGCTGGCCAATCCTACCAAGGATGACTTTTCGATAGAGGTGCTCTCGGTTGGGGAAGCCTTCCAGAAGCACGGCTGACGTCACGGGCCTGAAGACGGTGGACCTCTCCTCGGCCAGCGATGAGCTCTTGGTCAGGATCAGCTCTACCATGGGCCTCAACCTGAACCTGGCAGAGATGCAGCGCCTCAGGGACTACTTCAGGGGCAGGCGGCAGCCGACCGACGTCGAGCTTCAGGCGATAGGGCAGACCTGGTCCGAGCACTGCATCCATAAGACGTTCAGGGGGGATGTGGTCACCGAGTCGGGCGTGATCAGAGGGCTCCTCAGGAGCTACATCGCCAGGGCCACGAGGGAGCTGAACAAGGAATGGTGCTTCTCAGTCTTCGAGGACAACGCTGGGATGGTGGACTTTGACCGGGGGCAGGTGATAGCCGCGAAGGTGGAGACCCACAACCACCCATCGGCCGTTGAGCCGTTCGGCGGCGCCGCGACGGGGACGGGAGGGGTAATACGCGATGTCCTCGGCGTCTGGGGCGAGCCCATAGCGCTGACCGACGTGCTCTGTTTCGGGCCGCTGGGCATGAGGTACGAGGACCTCCCTCCGGGGGTGAAACACCCGCGGTACATCTACAAGGGGGTAGTCGCGGGCGTAGGGGCATACGGCAACAACATGGGCATCCCCACGGTCTCAGGGGCGGTGATATTTGACGAGGGGTACACGGGGAACGTCACGGTCTACTGCGGCTGCGTGGGCATCCTCCCGAAGGACAAGTACGTCAGAAGGACCAGGGCAGGGGACCTTGCGATACTGGCGGGGGGGAAGACCGGGAGGGACGGGATCCACGGCGTCACTTTCGCGTCGGCGGAGCTCTCGGAGGCGGTCGACGAGCTCAGGTCGGCGGTCCAGATCCCGAACCCGCTGGTCGAGGAGAGACTCAAGCGGGCGGTCATAAGGATAAGGGACGAGGGTCTCGCCTCCGGGACGACCGACCTCGGTGGGGGAGGCCTCTCGTCTGCCATCGGAGAGATGGCGCACAGGTCGGGCTTGGGGGTGACGGTCAACCTCGACGTGGTCTGGCTCAAGGAGGCCAACATGGCGCCCTGGGAGATCTGGGTCTCCGAGTCGCAGGAGAGGATGCTCTTCTCCGTCCCCGAGGGGAACGAGGGGAGGGTCCTGGAGATCCTCGCGGAGGAGGAGCTGGAGGCTGGCGTCCTCGGCAGGTTCGACGGGAGCGGCAGGCTCGTGGTCATGTACAGGGGCACAGAAGCGGCAAACCTCGACCTCGACTTCCTCTTTAGCCCGCCCTGCGCGGTCAGGAGGGCGGCGCGCGTCCCGGTATCGGGGGGCGAGCCTCCGCCGGAGATAGAGGAGCCCCCGGACCTGGCCGAGGAACTCCTCACGCTCCTCTCGACCCCCAACATACGGAGCAAGGAGGACGTCATCAGGACATATGACTTTGAGGTAAGGGGCTGCACGGCTGTCAAGCCGATCCACGGCTATGAGGCCGGGCCCAGCGACGCGGCGGTCATAAAGCCGCTGAGGGAGTCATGGATGGGCGCCGTGATCTCATGCGGGATCAATCCATTCTACCCCGACCCGTACTGGATGGCGGCGGCCTCGATCGAGGAGGCCGTGAGGAACGCTGTGGCGGTGGGGGGGAGGAGGATCGCCCTCCTCGACAACTTCGTCTGGGGGAACCCGGAGTACGAGGACAGGATGGGCGCCCTCGTCCGTGCGGTCGAGGCGTGCTACGACTTCTCCAAGGCGCTGGATGCGCCTTTTATCTCGGGGAAGGACAGCCTCTACAACGAGTCGCCCCTCGGCCCGGTTAGGCCGACGCTCCTGATAACAGGGATAGCCATCATGCCCGACGTGAGGAGGGCGATCACCCTCGACCTGAAGGAGATGGGGGACCCGGTGTACCTAGTCGGCACCACCAAGGAGGAACTCGCCGGATCGGCATACTTCAGGCTCAGGGGGGCAGGGGGAGGGGCGGTCCCCAAGGTGGACGGCAGGGTCTCCAGCGCCACCATGGATGCGGTGATAGGGGCGATGGACGGGGGGCTCGTAATGGCGTGCCACGACCTCTCCGAGGGCGGCCTAGGCGTGGCTGCTGCGGAGATGGCGATCTCTAGCGAGAACCTCGGACTCAGCATCGACCTTGCGCGGGCCGCCGGCGGGAATATGAGGGACGACTTTATCCTCTTCTCAGAGTCCCAGTCGAGGTTCCTGATCGAAGTCAGGAAGGCGTCTGAGGCAGCGTTCCTGAGCGCGATGGAAGCCGGGGGCGTCCCATGTGCGAGGATCGGCGAGGTGGGCGAGCCCGGCCTGAACATCAGGGGCGCAAAGGGAGAGGCGTACCGCCTGAGCCCTGAGGAGCTCAGGGAGACCTGGAGGGGATACTAAAGTGGGCCATCTGGCAGAAGCAGGGGTCAGGAGGGGGAGTGGGACGGGTACGGGAAGGGGTACAGGCACTGAGACTTCGGGGGCCAAGAGGGCGTGTGTCCTCCGGGTCGGAGGGACTAACTGCGACCGCGAGGTTCAGATAGCGCTCGAAGAGGTCGGGATCGCTGCAGATGTCCTCCATATGAAGCAGCTCGGCAAGGCCAGGTCCATCTCGGACTATCACATGCTCGTCATACCTGGCGGCTTCTCCTACGGTGACTATGTCAGGGCCGGCGCGATCTGGGGCAAGGAGATGATGATCGGCCTGAGGCGCGAGCTCGAGATGTTCGTCGGCGACGGGAAGCTGGTCCTTGGCATCTGCAACGGATTTCAGGTACTCGTCGAGTCAGGCATCCTCCCGGGGAACGGGTTCTCGGATGTCCCGACTGCGGCGCTGGCGAATAATGACTCGGCCAAGTACGAGTGCAGGTGGACTTGCCTCAAGGTCGAGGAGAGCAGGACGCCGTTCACCAAATCCATTGCGCCGGGGACGATACTGAGGATCCCCATCGGGCATGGGGAGGGCAACTTCCAGGTGCCGTCAGACGATGCGCTAAAGGGGCTTCTAGAGAACGGGCAGGTCGTCTTCCGATATGCCACGGTTCAGGGAAAGGCGGCTAATGGGATCTACCCCCACAACCCGAACGGCTCGGTCTACGACATAGCGGCGGTATGCAACAAGGAGGGCAACGTGATGGGGATGATGCCCCACCCAGAGAGGGCGTTCTTCGGGTGGCAGCTGCCGAAGGCTACCGGGGCGGAGTACGGAGACGGCCGCCTCATCTTCAAGAATGCCGCGGACTACCTCCAGCAGTTCTGACGGGTGCCGGAAGAGGCGTGCGGCGGCCGGCAGCCGATCAGGCTGCAAAAAAGTGCAAAGCGTTATTAATTGCTGAACAGCTTTTATGGGGTAACTTTGGAGGCACTGCAGTTGTCCATGAAAATGGTAAATCCTGCTCCGCTGGGGTTGGCGGCTTTCGCCCTAACCACCGCGGCCCTCTCGCTGTTCATTATGGGCGTACTTCCAAAAGAGGCGGCGGCGATCGTGATCCCCCTCGCAGCAGCATACGGCGGGCTTGCACAGGTCTTGACGGGGTGGTGGGAGGCCAAATGCGGCAACTCCTTCGGCTTTGCAGCGTTCACCTCGTATGGGGCTTTCTGGTTCTACTATGCCATTTTGAACTACCTTGCTGCCGTGGGGATCGTCGTGGTCAGCCCTGTCGCCGCAGGCGCTGTCCTGATACTCTGGGGCTTCTTCACGTTCTACCTTTGGCTGGCGACGTTCAAGGCGAACATGGCGGTATTCCTGGTCTTTCTCTTCCTCTGGATCACATTCGTAGTGCTGGGGGTCGGCGACATCACGGGCATCCCGGTGGTGACGACTTCGGGTGGCGTGCTGGCGTTCATAACCGCAGTTGCGGCGTGGTATGCATCGCTCTCCGCGATCATCAATGAGAACTACCAGAAAGAGATCCTACCAGTTGGAAGGCTGGGCAGAGGCTGATTGGTCTCGATGGAGGGGGACCCTCCCGAGCAGGCAACTTCCCGGTCTTTTTATCTTCATTTTACTTTCCGTCTTTCCGTCTTTCCGTCTTTCCGTCTTTCCGTCTTTCCGTCTTTCCGTCTTTCCGTCTTTCCGTCTTCCACATCCCCATTTCTTTCCGTCGTTTTGTTTGTCTAGGTATCCATCACCGTCATGCTGTAGCGGATCCTCCGGGCGGAAGTCGCACTTCCCCGTTGAGGCGCGGCCTGGTTGGAATGCGGGCTGGAGGACGGTGCCCTTTCAGCGGCAGCTTTCAGCCATTTTACCTGTAGCCTTCCCTCCTCCCGGTGGTCAGGTAAATGACCTCCTGGGAGATGTAGACGGCGTGATCTGCCATCCTCTCCGCTATCCTGGCGGTGATTCCGATGAAGAGCATGACAGAGCCGGGCAGGTCTCTCCGAACCGCATACTTCCTGAGTATCGTCCTATACCTGTCATCGATGTAATCGTCATCCTTGATCACACGCATGGCCAACTTTGCGTCTTTCGAGAAGTAGGCTTCGAGGGCTATCCCAACCATCGTCCGTGCATCCTTAATCAGGGAGAGGACGTCCGGCTCGCTCCGGGCGTCCACCCCGAGATCCTCCATAACCTCGCCGATGTTCCGGATATACCTGCATACGCGGGAGAGGTCGTAAGCCACTTTCATGGCGACCGTCAGAGCCCTCAGATCGCTTGCAAAGGGTTGGTACCGGATAAGCGCTCCGACAGACATCTCGATGATGAGTTCTTCGCTGACCTGTGCCTCCTTACAGCGCTCTGTAAGGACGTCCTTCAGGTTGTCCGGCCTCTCTTCAAGGTTGGAGACCAGACTGTCCCCGGCATCATCTATGATCCCCTGCAGATCCATCATTTTTTCATTAATCTCGATTATGTATTCGGGCTCTCTAAGCATCATCCAAACCTCCCCGTTATGTACCTCTCGGTGAGTGGATTCTTCGGGGCCTCAAAGAGCGCCTTTGTATTATCGAACTCTACGACCTCCCCCAAGTAGAAGAAGCAGGTCATGTCTGAGACGCGCGCGGCCTGCTGGACGTTGTGGGTGATTATGATGATGGTGGCATAGGCCTTCAGTTTCTGGACCAGCTCCTCTATCTTGGCCGTGGATGCAGGGTCGAGTGCCGAGGTCGGCTCATCCATCAGGATCACCTCGGGCTCCATGGCGAGTGCGCGGGCGATGCAGAGCCTCTGTTGCTGGCCCCCGGAGAGGCTGGCCCCCGACTTTTTCAGCTCGTCCTTCACCTCGTCCCAGAGGCCCACCGCCCTCAGGTTCTTCTCGGCTATCCGCCCCAACTCGCCCTTTTTGTAGCCGCCCGAGAGTTTCAGTCCTGCGACCACGTTGTCTTCCACGGACATGTTGGGGAAGGGGTTTGGCTTCTGGAAGACCATGCCCACCTTCCTCCGCACATCCATTGCATCCATCTCAGTGTATATGTCCTCTCCCCCCAGCAAGACCTTCCCGGCCACCCGGGCGCCCGGGATAAGCTCGTGCATCCTGTTCATACACCTGATAAAGGTGGACTTGCCACACCCCGAAGGGCCTATCACTGCGGTGACGGTCCTCCTAGGGATCTGTATGTTGATATTCTTCAACGCCTGCTTCTCTCCGAACCAGGCGTTGAGGCTCAGGACATCCAGCTCCACGTCTGCGCCCATTCTCAAGCACCCTCCGCGTATTTTTGTCTGGTTGAGACCCTCACCGCGATGTTGATCGACAAGACTAGGAGCATCAGTAGAAGGGAGGCTCCCCAGGCCTTCAGGATCCAGTCGTCAAAGCCGCTCAGGGCATAGTTGTATATCACTACCTGGAGCGTTGCCATCGGCTGGTCGAGGCTGGTGGGCCAGAAATAGCTGAAGAGGGCGGTGAACAAGAGCGGAGCGGTCTCCCCGCTTATCCTCGCGAAGGCTAGCAGGGAACCGGAGAGGACGCCCCCCCTTGCTATGCTCAGGACGATCTTTATTGTCCTCGACCACTTGGGGATGCCTAGGGCTATGGCCGCCTCCCGGATATCATCGGAGACGACCTTCATGGACTCTTCCGTTGCCTTGGCGACCAGCGGTATCATCATCAGCCCCAAGGCGAAGGCCGCTGCTAGGGCGGTATAGTGCCTGACTGCCAGAACTATAAGCGAGAAGGCGAAGATGCCAAAGATCAGCGACGGGACGCCGGCAAGGGACTCCACGGCGACCCGAACCGCTGATCCCAGCCGGCTGCTCCTGTCGTATTCGGAGAGGTACATCCCGGTAAGGATCCCGGCGGGTATCCCCCAGACGCTCGCCAGGGCGTTTATTATAAAGGTCCCGAGGATTGCGTGGCCTATGCCCCCGCCGCCCTCACCGAAGGGTTTTGGCAGGGAGGTCACGAACTCCCAGGATATGGCTGATGCCCCGTTCGCTATAATGCTCGCGACGATCCATATGAGCGGGGATATGGCGGAGAGCGTGATCAAAAGGCAGAGGCCTCTGGCCGCCTTATCGTGGGCCTTCCTGGAAAGGAGTCCCATCGTCAGTATGCCCCCCTCTTGGCGATCCTGCCGATGATAACCCTTGATGAGACGTTGATGATGAGCGAGATAGCCATCAGGATCAGCGAGAGCTCGATTAGTGAGCTGAGCTGGAGGGGACTGAAAGCCTCATAGAGCTCGCTGGCGATCTTGCTGGTGATGGTAGTCGCCGGGTAAAATATCGAGACCCCTTCTCCTGGCCAGAGGTAGCTGTTGCCGATGACCATGGTGACGGCCATCGTCTCCCCCAAAGCCCTTCCGAGACCGAGCATGATGGCTGCGAAGATGCCGAGTCTGGCAAAGGGGATCCCGACATGCCTCACGGTCTCCCATTGCGTCGCGCCCAGCGAGATCATCCCCTCCTTCAGCGAGGGGGGAGTCCTGGAGAGGAGTTCCGTGGCAAGGGATGAGATGATGGGGACGACCATTATAGTGAGCACAAACACCGCAAGGGAGATGCTGATCCCGTAGGCGGGACCGGCGAATACCGGGATAAAGCCCAGAGCGCCCACGACGGGTTGCTGGATGTAAGTCTTCAGGAGCGGGGCAATTATCCAGAGGCCCCAGATCCCGTAGATGACACTGGGGATCGCTGCAAGGAGATCTATAAATATGGAGAGGTAGAACCGGATCCTCCGCGGCGCATACTCGGTGAAGAATATGGATATCCCAAGGCTGACGGGTATGGCGATGAGTGTCGCCACGACGCCGACGAAGAGCGTCCCCAGAATGGCCGGGGCGGCCCCGTAAGCCTCTGTGGAGACGTTCCATGCGAAGCTGGACAGGAAGCCCCAGCCGTTGAAGAGTATGGCCGGTGCCGACCGGTTCACCAGCACGTAGGCGATAGCCAAGAAGAACGCAACAACCGTGACCGATACCGCGATCAGAAGGTACCGGAACACAGAGTCCTGGAGATTTAAAAAAATGGTTTTTCTTGTTTTCATCAGGCTGACCTCGTTTCGGCACCTAGTCCGGCTTAAGTGAGTATGGGCTGCCCGTTGTAGGTAATCGTCCGCAGTATGCCCTCGTTCAGTGCAACGACCTCCTGCGGCAGGACCGCGTAGAGTAGCGGCTCTGAATACCGCTGTCCGTCGTGGACGCACCACCACATGAAGTCGACCACTGCCCGCGCTTTTGCCTCATCCATGTATGTTAGATCCTTCCACACGAGATAGTATGTAAACGCCGAGATCGGGTAAACGTCATCGCCAGGGAGGTTGACTATGGGAGTCCTGATGTCATTCGCCAGGTATTGGGCGCCGGCCTTGGCCGCGTTGGATATGGTCTGCAGCGTGGGCTCGACAAACTGGCCTGCCTTGTTCTGTATATACGCATACGGTATGGAGTTGTTTTTGGCGTAGAAGAACTCGAGGTAGCCTACGGAGTAGGGGGTCTGCCTCACTATGCTTGCCACTCCGCTGTTCTGGGCGCCTGCGAGTCCGGAGGGCCATGCCACGGTAGTCCCTGATCCCAGAGCCCAGAGGGATGAGGCATTGGCCAAGTACGTAGTGAAGACGCTTGTGGTTCCGCTAGAGTCGGACCTGTGGACGGTCACGATATCCTGATCCGGCAGGGCCAGCGAGGGGTTGATGGCGGTTATCCGTGGGTCGTTCCACTTCGTTATATCTCCCTGATAGATCTGGGCGATCAGATCTGCAGTCAGCCTCAGTCCGCCGGCATCTGCTCCAGGTATATTATACGCGACGACAACTCCTCCCGCAGTCTCAGGTATATGGAGTATGGCATACTGGGCAAGTTCGGCGGTTGAGAGAGGCGCGTCAGATCCGGCAAAGTCAAAGACCTTGGATATCAGGTTGTTCTTACCAGCCCCGCTTCCGACCGATTGGTAGGTAATCTGGATCTGGGGGTTGGCATTGTTATATTCAGCGATCCACTTGGTCATGAGCGGGTATGGGAACGATGCCCCGCCGGCGGTCACCTGGGCAGGAGCGAGGGCCCGTGGAAGCGTGAGCCAGCAGAGAGCACCTGCTGCGATTATGACGGCCGCTACCACCGCGACCATTATCACGGTAGAGATCCCTTTCCTACTTTTCATAGACATCCCTACCGTAACAAAAGTATGACTAAATATATACCATATTCAAATAGTATATATATTAATAAATAAAGTATATATAACCTGAGGGTTTGGTTTGGGAGTACGCAGGGTGCAGAGGGTCGGAAGGTCCACGTATACGGTTTCCCTGCCGCAGGAGTGGGTCAGGAGCAAAAACCTGACCCCGAAGACAGAGGTGGATGTGAACGTTCAACACGACGGGAGCCTCAGGATAAATACGCTAGAGTCGATGGATAACAGCAAGGAGCCCAGAGAGATCACTGTAAGCGCAATGGAGGCCGACCCGGGCTATATCATAAGGAAGGCTTTGGCGGCATATATCGCCAACTATGACATAATCCATCTGGACCTGTCAAAGTTTATCCCGGAGGCGGGGGGCAAGGAGAAGATAAAGAAGGTGATAAAGACCAAGATGGCGGGCGGAGAGATAATCGAAGAGTCGGTGGCTAGGATCACCGTCCAGATACTTCTCAAGCCGTACGAGTTCCCGCTCGAGAAGATCCTTCTGCGGATGGCCATCATGGCAAAGGACATGATGGCCGACGTGGGGAGGGGCATGGTTGAGAGGGATCCAAACATACTGAAGGATGTGATCGAGAGGGACGAAGACGTCGACAAGCTTTATTTCATGGCGAGCAGGTGGCTGGCCAGCATCGTCAGCGACCAGGGATCTCTCCAGGACTATGGCATAAAACACATAAAGGACTGCCTGGAATACCGCCTGGCTTTCAGGAACATGGAGAGAGTCTCGGATCACGTCGAGAGGATATCCCGGCATTATATCACAGTCTTGGGGAGCGTGGGCACGGATGTGGCCGGTGCTTTGGCGAGCGGTCTGGAGATGTCCATGAACGTCTTCGTCAGGGCGGTCAACTGTCTCCAGAGCGGCAGTCTGCAGGAAGCAAACAAGGCGATCCATGACGCCAGGAAGGCAGCGGCACAGGCCGAGGAGCTGATACACAGGGTCATCGACAAAGAGACCGACAAGAAGATGATCGGCGCCATGATAATAATCACAGACAGCATCAAGCGCATTGCGGATTACGGTATCGGGATCGCCGAGATCGCATTCAACATGCACGTGGAGTGAGCGGGGCCTTGCCGCCTCCTGCTTGCCGCGGCCCGGATCGTACGAGGCGGAGGCCCGGGCCAGCCGCCAGGCCTCAGACCGACCTGCTGACCTCCTCGAGCTTCCGCCGCTTCCTCGGCGAGGTCTTCCCTCTGGGGTAGCCAAACGAGAGGACGGCCACGAGCCTCAGGCCCTCGTCCGGCTTGATGCCGAAGAAGGCGCAGAACTCGTCCTCCATCAGCAGCGGGACACCGTACCAGCAGCCCCCGATGCCCAGAGCCCACGCAGCCAACAGCATATTCTCTATCGCGGCGGCTGCGCTGTCCCTGGCCCACCGCTCCTCCGTGCCGGGCGCGCTGGAGAAGCTCTTCCTCAGGTCTGCGAATACCCCGACGTAGAAGGGGGCTCTGTAGCGCCCCTCGCCCACCAGCTCCTCCCATTTGGCTGCCCGCTCGGCGGGCATGGGGGGTTTCAGTATCCTGAAGTAGTCCCTGTGCGCACGGACCAGAAGGTTGCGGAGCTCCTCGCGCTTGCCTGCGGACTCGACGAGGATGAAGAACCACTGCTCGTTGCCCCCGGATGTGGGGGCCCTTATACCCGATTCGAGTATCTTCTTTTTATCGCCCTCGCTGAGGGGGGTCTCCTCGTAATCCCTCACCATAGTCCGCGTGTTGATTATGTTAAAGATGTCAGCGTCAGACATGGGAACCACACAGACTGATCTATGGAGCTTTTTAACCTTAACCTTAATCTTAACCTTAACCTTAACCTTAATTTTAATTTTAATTTTAACTTAATTTTAACCTTAACCTCGTCAAGTTAACCCATCACCATCCCCTGACACAGACACAGCGGGTGCGGGGTCGGGTGGTCACGGCGCATTCGCCCTTACCGTTACTGTCAGCTCTTGCAGCGCCTCTCTGTGAAGAGCCCGACCCGGTCCATCGCCTTCTCGAGGTTCTCCATAGAGATGGGATAGGACATCCTGACGTGCCCCTTCCCGGCCTCCCCGAAGGCAGACCCGGGGACCGCGGCAACCCTGCCCTCCACAAGCAGATCCTCGCAGAACCTTTTGTCGTCTGCGCACGAGTCCGCCCCTATCTTCGGGAAGATGTAAAAGGCGCCCCTGGGCTTGACGACGGAGAAGGCAGGCATCTCGGCAAGCCTTCCGTAGATGTAATCCCTCCTGCGCTCGTACTCGCTGCGCATCCTCTCGACGGAGGCCCTGCTCCTCGGGTCCAGGAGGCCCTTGGCCGCAGCATACTGGGCCATCGAGGCGGGGCACGCCGCGAGGTACATCTGGAACTTGACCATCTTGTTTATCAGCTGCTCGTCGGCGGCCACGTACCCGACCCTCCAGCCGGTCATCGCGTAGACCTTCGAGAAGCTGTTGACGGTGATCACGCGGTCGGACATGCCGTTGAGCGAGGCGATGCTGACGTGCTTCTCGCCGTCGTAGATGAGCGCCTCGTAGACCTCATCCGAGACTATCCTGAGGTCATGCTCTATTGCAACGTCTGCGATCTCCTCCAGGTCCTTCCTGCGGAGGATCGCCCCGGTAGGGTTGTGGGGGGAGTTTATAATAATGCACCGCGACCTCTCACCGGTGGCCCTCTCCAGGCTCTCTGCAGTCACCCTGAACTCGCTGCTGTCATCCGTTGCCACCTCGACAAGCTTTCCGCCGGCGAGCGTGACGGAGGCGCCGTGGGTGACAAAGTAGGGCGACGGGACCAGGACCTCATCCCCAAGCCTCAGGAAGGACGACATTATCAGGAGGAACGCCTGGTTCCCTCCCACCGTTACCATGATGTTCCTGTCAGGGTCGGCGTCGATGCCGTTCTCATTTTTGAGCTTCGCCGAGATCGCATCCCTCAGCTCCTTCAAGCCGCAGTTCGGCGTATAGTGGGTATAGCCCATGTCGAGGGCCTGCTTCGCGTACTCTTTTATATGGGCAGGGGTATCAAAGTCCGGTTCACCGATCCCCAAGGAGACGGTATCCTCGTACTTGCTGGCGAGGTCGAAGAGGCGCCTTATCTCCGAGGACGGGATTCCGTCGAGCCTGTCAGAGATTGAAATCGCGATCACCAGAGGTTGAGAGGAGGGGGGAGCTTAAAACCGTTCCCTCCCCAACAGACCAGACAGCCCTACTTTTCAATTTAATTCCAATTTTACGGGTGAACCAGAGCTACGGGTGGCGCTATACAGGCCGCGGTGCAGTACTGCGGGGAAACCAGCAACCCTGCCCCGGCAGCAGGTCGCATCAAGGCATATTTATTAATGCAGAAGAGAGAATACGGATTATGAAGTCGGTGGTCGTCTACTTCTCGAGGGGAGGGAGCACCCGCAAGATAGCGGAAGCGATCGCAGCGGAGCTCGCTTCTGAGGCGGTTGATGTAACCAAGCAAAAGCCGGATGTCTCTGGCGTAGACCTCCTGGTAGTGGGAAGCGGGACGTATGGCGGAAAGCCGGGGAAGGAGCTGGTCTCTTTCCTGGATGGGCTGGCGCCTGCGTCGGGCAGAAGGGCAGCCTGCTTCTCGACCTGCGGCTTTGTCAGGCCCCCGCGGAGCATAGCCGAGATCAGGTCTCTGCTGGAGTCGAAAGGCTACACCGTTGTGGGATGTTACGACTGCCTGGGCAAGTTCCTGCTGAAGAACAGGGGCCGCCCCTCCGAGGAGGATGTGATGAGAGCAAGGGAGTTTGCCCGCAGCCTCGCCCCGGCTATATGATTAAGCGGCGGCTGAGGGCCGGGGCGAAGAGAGAAAGACCGTCAGTCAGCCAGCGCCAGCGGCGATGCGCTCATGGCTCAGCGGGTTCCGCAGTCTCCGGTCGGCTAGAGCGGCATCTGCGCTGACGATTACCTGCAGCATGTTTCTCCTTCACCGCTTCCGCCGCCTTTCGTCTTCCCTGCAGTAAAGCAGCGGGTTAATCCCCCCTCCCGCCCGCCACAACTCACAAGAGTTCGACGGGATAGCCTTTTGGCTGAAGTTTTTTGTATTGCGTCTCTTCATCCGCCGTTATGCAGACGGTTTTTTTGTGTTCGGCTATGGCAACTGGCAATGCATCGTAAAACGTTATCTCCCCGTCGTAGGCTATCTCACCGGCCCTCATCGTTAGGCTTTCGTTTAGGTGAGTTACTTTCATGTGGAGGTTGAATAGTTGGGCAAGAGCGGTCTTCCATTTCAGCGTATCGTAATCGAGCTTATATCTCAAGGCGTTACCAACCTCACAGAAAAGAATCTCTGCCACAACTAACTCGAGTGATCCCTGAACGTATGAGTCTAAAAACTTTAAGGCTTCAGCCGATTTTGCCTCAGTACTGAACCACTTGACTACTACCGATGAGTCCAGCACTATCTGGCGGCATCTCTCCATTTTCGTATCTCCTTAGCGCCGTCCCATTCTGTTTTGCTTTCTGCCCGGAGTTTCTTTATTGACTCTGCGGCGCACTGCATTTCTTCTCTGCGTGTGACGTCTTCAAAGGCCCTTCTTGCTACTTCGCTCCAGTTCACGCCTTTGCAGTGCTTCATGCGCGCCTTCAACTCTTCAGGAATTCTTATTGTAATGTTACTCATGCACGTTACCTTTGCACGTTTTGGTTACACATACCACGCGTATGCATAAAAACTTTCCCAAACGCGCGACTGTTTAAAATAGGCGCATATTCGGGTACCGATAAGTCGGGGGTCGTAGGTTCAAATCCTGCCAGGCCACTTAGAGTTTTATCGAGATCCCCCATCTTTTTTCCATCAGCATTTTTGTTGGATGCCAATGCCCTGCTGATACCGCCTACCGGCCACCATTAGGAAGGATATAAAAACCTAGTGATGGAAGACTATAGTGCCCGAGGGTTTATTATGCCGCTTCAGAAGGCTACGTTCGGGATGGGGTGCTTCTGGGGGGCGGAGGAAACATTCCGGGGGGTGGAGGGCGTAAAGTCGACCGCCGTCGGTTACATGGGCGGAGAGATCGAGAACCCCACATACGAGACGGTCTGCACCGGCAGGACAGGGCACGCCGAGGTGGTGCAGGTGGAGTACGATCCCGCGGTGGTATCATATGACGACCTCCTCAGCATCTTCTGGGAGAACCACGACCCGACAACGCTGAACAGACAGGGATGGGACATCGGCACCCAGTACCGATCCGTCATCTTCTTCCACGATGAGGAGCAGGGGGAGAAGGCGAACCGATCGAAGGCAAGGCTGCTGGCGTCTGGGAGGTTCAAGGACCCCATAGTGACGCAGATCGTCCCGGCCTCGACCTTCTACAGGGCCGAGGAATACCACCAGAGGTACCTTGAAAAGAATAAGAGGGAGCGCTGCAGAGTCTATCGGGCCGGGTCAGACAGGATGGGCCAGGACCGGTAGGCCGGAGGCTCCAGCTGCGTCGCAGAGGAGGCGAGACGGCCCGTGACCAAGGAGATCTCGATGGAGACGGCTCTCGAGATGTTCAGTTCCGGTCTCTACAAGGCAGGCTTCTACCTCCCCGCAGATGACAGGGAGTGCAGGGACTCTGCCGTGGTGTGGACAGGCGAGGACGAGGTCTTCGCCACCGCCGACCGGTGGCCCGCCCTCTCGCTGGCGGGGAAGGGCTATGAATCGTTCCTCCAGGCGGTAAAAGCGATAGTGGAGCGGCGCCTCGAGTCGCGCGCGGCAGGGGCCTCGTGCCCTATAGACAGGTACATGCTCTGGGGCAGGTCGAAACAGGCTTCCGGCCCCGCAAGGGCATGACCGGAGTGGCCTGATCCCATGTCCGGGACTGGCAGAGTATATATGCAGCAGGCGACGTCAGGTAACCGTGCACCTGGAATGCCGGTCATCGCAGCAGATGGTCTCACGAAGGTCTTTGGCAAGCTGACGGCAGTCGACCGCCTCAGCTTCGAGGTCATGGAGGGCGAGGTCTTCGGCCTCCTGGGGCCCAACGGCGCGGGGAAGACGACGGTAATCCGGATGCTGGCGTCCCTCATCCTCCCGACGGAGGGAAGGGCCACCGTGGGGGGCCACGACGTCAGAAAGGAGGGGGAGAAGGTGAGGCAGGCGATCGGCGTGCTCACCGAGAACCCGAGCCTCTACGAGCGGCTGACCGCCTACGAGAACTTGGAGTTCTACGCCGAGGCGTATGGGATGACGGGAGACGCCAAGCGCGGCCGGATACGCCACCTCCTGGAGAGCTTCGACCTCTGGCAGCGGAGGGACTCGAGGGTCGCCACCTTCTCGAAGGGCATGAAGCAGAAGCTTGCCATCGCCCGGGCCATGGTCCACAGCCCCTCGATCCTGCTTCTCGACGAGCCCACCACAGGCCTGGACCCCGAGTCAGCGAAGGAGATAAAGGACATGATAGGCGACCTCAGCCGCCAGGGAGGGACTATACTGCTGAGCACCCACCGCCTGGGCGACGCCGAGAAGCTCTGCAGCCGGGCCATGATCATAGCCAAGGGGAGATGCATAGTCATCGGCTCCCCGGAGGAGCTAGGCGATATGGCCAGCCCCCCTGTACTCCGGATCGGGCTTAGGGGCCCGCCGGGGAAGATCGCCGAGGCGGCGCGGCAGGTGCCCGGCGTCAGGGGGGTCGCCGCGGATGGCTCAGCACTGCTGGTAACGTCGGAGGGCCGCGATCTGGAGGAGCTGGCGCCGGAGGTGGTAAAGGGGGTGGTGCTTGCCGGCGGCGCCGTCTCGTCGGTCAGCATATCGCGGCCGACGCTGGAGGAGGCGTACCTGAAGCTCATGGGAGGGAGGATCGGAGATGCCTAGGCTCGGCAGGGCTTTCCTAGTCTTCAAGAAGGACTGGAGGGAGATCAGCAGGAACTGGCAGATCATGGCGCCCATCTTCACCGTGCCGCTCGTCTTCGCGATCGTCATCCCCGCCGTGATGGTGTTCATACCCAACATAACCTCAGGATCCAACGCGATCGATAACCTGCAGGGCCTGGAGAACTTCCTCGGGCCGCTCAGCGAGGAGATCAGGGGGATGACCGGCAGGCAGGTCATGGTCTACGTGATGACGCTCTACTTCTTCGCCCCGCTCTTCCTGATAATACCGATAATGGCGTCGAGCGTGATAGCCTCGGACAGCTTCGCCGGCGAGAAGGAGAGAAAAACCATCGAGGCGCTTCTGACCACACCGTTGTCCGACAGCGAGCTCATTCTGGGAAAGATAGCTGTCTCGTTCGTGCCCGCGATGGTCACGACCGTAATCGCGTTTGCGCTCTACTCTGCAGTCGTTGATGTGCTGGCGCTCCCCCTCTTCGGCAGGCTCCTCCTCCCCAACTTCAGCTGGCTCCTGCTCATCTTCGGGCTCGCGCCGACCGTCTCCCTCGCGGCGATAGGGCTAACGATCGCCATATCTGCCCGCGTGAAAGGGTTCAGGGAGGCGCAGCAGATCAGCGGGCTGCTTCTCCTCCCCGTCTTGGCGCTGGTCTTCGGGCAGATCTCCGGTGCGATTATCTTCGGGCCCCTGGTACTGGCCGGGATGATAGCGGTCTTTGCCCTGGTCGACGCCGCAGCGTTCTACCTGGGGCTGAGGTCTTTCAGAAGGGAGGAGATCCTGATCCGGTCGGCTTGAGGCAGCGGCAGGAAAAAGAGGGGACGGCGCGGTGCTCCGATCGTGGGTCAGGGCCCGGTGGTCTTGGCTACGACCGAGATATATACGGAGGCGTCCCCTGACGGTTCCGCACCGCCCTCTATCTGCCCGGCGTTGTTGACCACCAGGTAAAAAGTATCGCTTACAGGGGCTGTAAAGTTGTAGATGTGGGCGAACGTGTCAAGCCGGCTGCCCGCTATGTAGTATGTGAACGTCCCGTTCCCTCCGGCCATAACAGACTGGAAGCCGGGCCAGTCTTCCGTATCCATCAGCATGATGTCAACGGGACCTCCGCCCAGAACAGCCACCGTTACAAGGAGTTCGGTGCCGTTATCCAGCTGCCAGCTGTACCAGTTGTAAAAGCCTTCCTCCACAACCGTTATGTTGTTCCGGAGGAGGGTGTAGGTATCCGAACTGGCGGCTGGCGTGCCGTCTGAGCTGAGCGGAGGGATCGACGCCACCGTGGCCACCGCCGCAGGGGCAAGGGCAAGGGTAAGCACGAGGACGATGGCAGAGGTAAGAAGAGCGATACGTTTAATGTTTTTGTGCTTATCTGAAGCGTTATTATAATTATAATCAGTGCTTCTGTAATGATGTGGATATGCCATACGTTATTATGGTTTAATGTTTCTCTTAAATGTAATTAATCAAAGAATTAGATCTGCAAACGGCACCCGGCGCCCTCATTATGGCTCTTCGCGTGCCGATGTTCATTTATTAGAGCTTGCTAGCGCCTGCCGCTGAAGACTCTGCCTGTCTCCTGAGGGCATCTGTTCCACAGATCGTTGCAGCCGCTGCCTTTCGCTGTCCCGTAGCAGCCGCGTCGGCGGGCAGGGGCCGGCATATGCCGCACCCTAGAATGCACTAAGTCAGGCCCGGTCCGCCCTGCATCCCGGCCGGTTAAGCGCCTTTAGGCTCGCCCCTCATCCAGGTCAGGCAATCCGCTTCCCCGCCTCGTACGAGGGGCTCTGGTTCCAGACCTCTCTCGGCTCCAGGACCCAGACCCCCTTGGCCGCGAGGCCGAGGCTCTTCAGCGCAGCGTTCATCGAGTCGAAATACTGGCCGGAGGTCACGTAATCCTTGACGGATGATTTCACCTGGTACGAAGCAGTCCAGTTGCTGACGAGTATCGAGACCAGCTCGCCCTTCTCCCTCATGTGCTCGAGGTTCTTGCTGGTCTGCTTCATCAGGATGGCGCCCACAATGATGGTATGTGGGTCGGGGGCGACCGCGCTCCCGACCTGGATGGCGTGGATGTTCCCCTCGGCCGACTTTGTGGCGATGACCTTTACTGCTTTCTGATCGTTCAGCAGTCCCATCACATCGGCAGGAAGATCGACCATAATCCCAACTCCTATTATAGATCGGGCGGCAGTCACTTATATCGGATTCTGCTTGTGCTGCTGACTGTCAGGGGGCGGCCGGCGCCCTGCAGTACGCCGGGAGGGGCAGGGGCCACATCAGTAGGTGAACCTGCCCAGCCGCGAGTCCAGGACGAGAGAGTTGCCGGAGTCGGCCCGCTCGCACCTGCCTATAACCTGCGACCCTACGCCGTACCGCTCTGAGGTCCGGATCACCTCCTCCTCGTCGCCCTTCCTCACGATCACCTCGAAGCCCACGCCCATGTTGAAGTCCCGCTGCATCTCACGGGCGCTCTCCCCGCTCTCCTGCAGTATCAGCCCGAAGATCGGGTCGGGCTCCGGGAGGTTGTCCTTGACATACCGTATCCCCCTGCCCAGCCGGAGGCACTTCGTCAGCCCCCCGCCGGTGTTGTGGACCATCGCCTTGACGTCCACCTTCCCGAGCAGCTCGAGTGCGATCGGCAGGAAGATCCTCGTGGGCGAGGCCAGCGCCTCTCCAACGGTCATCCCCAGCTCCGGCGGCTCGGAGTCGAGCCTGAAGCGGCCGTAATAACCGGAACCCCTGCCGCTTCCGACCTCAGGGTACTTCTCCAGGTACTCTCTAGAGAGGAGGCTGTGTCTCGCCAGCGTCAGGCCGTTGCACATTATACCGCTGTTCACCCCCTTCTCGTAGGAGCACTTCCCCCCGCTCCTCAGCCCTACGATGATGTCCCCCGGGGCTATCCTCCCGCCGGTGATGACCTTGTCCAGGTCGACCCTCGCCATCACGGCGCCGGAGATGTCGAACGTCTTGATTATGTCCGGGAGGTCCGCGGTCTCGCCGCCCCCGAAGAGGACGGCTGAGCCGAGCGACCTGAGGAGGGAGAAGACGCCGGAGAAGCCCTTCGTGAGACCGCTGAAGAGATCCTCCTTCCTGAGGTTAAAGCCGTTGATCGCGAGATAATCCGAAAAGACTATGGGCTTTGCGCCGGCGCAGATGACGTCATCAACATTCATGGCGACGACGTCGGACGCCAGCGGCTCGAACCAGCCAGGATCGCCGGTCTCCTTGTACTGTAGGTATGAGACTATCGGCTTGCTCCCCGCGCCGTCCTCGTGAAGCAAGAGCCCTTTCCCCGGGCAGTCTGGATCTCTAACGACGGAGCAGAAGGCATCCGGGAAGAGATCGTCAGATAGCGACTTTAGTGACTCTATTCCAGCCTTGCTGACGTCAACACCAAGCTCACTGTATTTGGAAGGCGTCGGCCCCACCACGCTCTGAGTTGGGGGCGAGACCTCATAAAGGTTACTTAGCCGCTGTGGCGCGTACCGGGCGCGGGGGGAGAGACAGATCCAGTGTGCAGCCTTCGGACGGCGCCCCGGAGCGCGTCCAAACCTTTTATATCACCACTGCCCAAGCCTCTACCAGTGGCTTGGATGAACGAGGAATTGAGGCGCTACGTCGAGGACGCGCTGGCCAAGTGGATCAAGAAGCAGATCGAGGAGGGGCGGTTCACCGCCAGCCTCAAAATAGTGCTAGACGAGCCTATTGAGGTCAGAGGCATGAGGGGGAAGCTCGTGGGAGAGATCATATTCGGCGAGAAGGGGGAGCAGCCCGGAACACCGGCCCCGCCCAGCTATGGCTATGGCAGGGCAGAGGAGCGAGTCCAGGTGCAACAGCAGGGCAGCCAGAACAGCCAGAAGGCGGAGGGTGGGGAGATCATGAGCATGCAGGAGATCGACAAGCTCCTCAAGTCCCTCGGAGTCTGATCGGGGTCATCTGTTCCGCTCTTCCTCCTTCGCGGCACAAGTCGACCCGGCGCCTACCGGCGGATTCTTTTCACCGCGTACGAGAAGATGCCTCCGATGATTATCCCTACACCGATCACTATCAGGAAGAGAGTGATGGCAGGGACCCAGTCCAGGCCCCCTGCGATCCTGCTGACGATGTAGGCCAAGCCTCCCCAGAAGACGCCCCCGGAGACGGCTGAGCCGATCTTGTCGATAGGGCTCCTCAGAACTATCCGTGCGATGAGGAGGAAGACGTGTGCGGCCGCAAATGCAAGCGAGAACTGATACACGGCGTTGTAGAGGACGGGGTGGTTGGACTGCGGCAGGGGGAGGAAGATGTTCGGCGAGACCTCCGTGAGGCGTATGTCCTTGAAGAAGTTGATTACCTCATCGGTCAGGTTCGGGGTAATTGAGAAGATCCACCCGAGAAGTATTAGGAAGATGCCAAACATGATCAGGCCAGGCACGTCCGGCGCATCGGACCGGCGCCTTGATATGCCCCCCGAAGGCTGCGTAACCCGACCTGCAGCTCGGACATTGTTATAAGTTATGATAGATTGGTTTATTGTCATTTGCCCCAGCTTGATTAATTAAACGATTATGGCTTATTTAAGCTATCCTGAAGGACGTTATGGTATGATAAGACGGGATAAGATGCGGGCATCCGTCAAACGATAGAGTGGTTCAACCGCATCAGGGATTATGATACGGCACCCTCTTTTGATAAGACAGAGTATATGGATGTATCGTGGCAGTGTTGAGGGCAGGTTGCCGGAGACAGCCCCACTCACGGCACAAAAGCATGATCAATAGCCACAAATAGCCGGGACTGTGCCCCGATCAGGCCGGGGGCGTGCCACAGCCTCTGCCCGTGGGCCAGACGCACTACTGGTTCGCGTTCCCGTCGGCGAAGATGAGGCTGTAGTTCGAGATGTACTTGCAGACGGGCTTCTTCCCCGTTATCTCCTGCAGGCCTGCGTTGATGAAGTTGAGCAGGAAGAGAGACCACTTCCTGCCGATATTGTGGCCGATCCTCACCTCGAAGCTGTCCCGGTCCTTTGCGTTCTCATTGGTGGAGTAGGTTGCCCAGTTCATGTATCCGCAGACGACCAGCTCGAGGTACATCTTGAAGGCCGGCACCGAGAGCTCGCCGAAGAGCTGCAGCATGACCTCCTTGGCAGTCACGGCACCCATCTTCGCTGCCAGCCTCTCCAGAGTCTTGTCGTCGAGGGCGTCGACTATGTCCGTCAGATCGTTCCGGGTCATGGTAATGATGCCAAAGTTCTCCATCTTTGACCCTACCGTGATGTACTTCCTGAGGATGCGGCAGGTCAGGCCGTTTACGGTAGCCCCCTGCTTCCGCGCCTCTGCCTCCAGACCCTTAATAACATCTGAACCGATCCTGAACGTCCTGGGGGTTGATACGGCAGCCATAGCCAACTCTTCAACCATAGACGCACCTATTGAAGCGTATTGTCTTCAGAGGCTAAAAAATCTATCCGTCCTGATCCTAAACGAATATTTAGGTTCATTTGTAGCCATGAGGATAGATCCACCCGGGGAGGTCAACCCTATTTGTCCAGTAACCTTAAATAGTTCATATCCACCCACTAACATAAGTTTCAATTGGAGGGTAAGAAGTGACAGGCGATTGCCGTTACCAAGGTGTTGGTCTTTTCAGGTAAGTACTCTAGTTCTACAAACATAAAACCCTCTGCGATCCTTGAAAAGTCCCTTCAGAAGATTTGTGACAGAACCCTGACAGACGTCCAGAAGAGGATCCTGCTCCACATCTGCAGGAACGGGCATTCCAACAAGACGTGCTCACGCTACGTGAGGGAGATCTCCAGAGAGATGGGGATACCCGAGTCTACAGTGAAGTGGAGCATGAACTCGCTCAGGGACGCGCTCCTTATAGAAGGGGGAAGCGCGGCCGTGAAGGGCGTGCCGGTCAGGGTGACGTACCCGGGGCTTCTGGTCGCGGAGGGCCTGAGGGGGAGTGAGGCATGAGGATCACCCCTGCTCTTGGCGCAAGCATAGTGGCCCTCGCGGTCTGCTTCATCCTCGTCCCCGTGGTCTCGGCTACGGTGGGGGGATGGTACGCCTACTGGGGGGCGCTGCTGCTGAGCGTTGTCTGGGCAGCCATCCTCCTGTGGCTAAAGCTGACAAAGTACTGGGATGAGGAGGGGGCGTAACGATGGGATCGATCCCAACAGTCCTGCAGACCCAGATCGCCCTACCGTCCCCCACCGCAGACTCGGCCCTCGCGGTGACGGTAGCTATAGCCGCGATGCTGGCGGTCAGCGCCGGGATCGGCATATACTGCTTCAGGAGGTGTAGGAACTTTGACGAGTGGATGGTCGGCCACCGCGACATGGGGCCTATCGTCACCGGTTTCGCGCTCACGGCGACCTGGCTCAGCGGCTGGGCAATCTTCGGCAACGCCGGCCTTGGCTATACTTACGGCTGGTCGGGCGCGTGGCTCATAGGTTCGATGAACCTGATGGGCTTGGCGCTCTGCGTCGTGATAGGCTACCGCATGAGGCGCTACGCGTCCATGGGTGCGAGGACGGTTCCAGAGGTCGCACGGATAAGGTTCGACAGCAGGGCCATCCAGGCCCTGGCCGGAGTGACCATGAGCATCCTCCTCATAGTATACAGCGTCGGCCAGTACAAGGCCATGGCATCGGTATGGAGGCTCACGACTGGGACTGACTGGCTCTGGAGCCTCGTGATAACGGCGAGCCTCTGCGCCATATACATCGCCGTCGGGGGGTACGCTGGCACACAGCTCTCCGTCGCCCTCCAGGGGGCGATCTTCATGGTCGTCGGCTGGGCGTTCGGCATAGCCTCGATAATATGGGCCGGCGGCCCCGCACAGATAGCGGAGGCGATGTCCTCTGCGGCCTTCGTCAGACCCGGCGGGGCAGCAACGTCGGTGCCCTTGGGGCAGTACACTGCCCCGATAGCGCCGTCTTTCGCCAGCTACGACTGGCTCGGGGTGGTGGGCGCCATGTTCATGTTCCTCCTGATGGCCTCAGGCTTCCCCCACAATATAGCCAGGTTCCTCGGAGTTAGGAAGACCTCAAAGAAGGATTATGCAGTGCTGATGGCCATCGTTGCACTCAACTGCGTCACGCCTCTGATGGTAGGCGCGATGGGCTACGCAGCCAGAACGGTGTGGGGTGCAGAGCTCATGAACACGGGTCCGATCTACGGCGACGCTGCCGCCTCGCTCGTGAGCCTCGCCATCGGGGGCTCAGTTGGAGGGGCGGTCTTCTCCATGGCAGTCTTCTCCGCCGCGGTGTCGACGCTGGCAGGCATGACTATGATCATGGCGACCAACATGACCAGGGATCTCATCTGCAACATCAGGCCGAAGACTTCGCCGAAGCTCCTGCTCAACCTCTCGAGGCTCCTCGTGGTACCGTTCATTGCCCTGCCGCTCTGGTGGACGTACACGTCACCGCCGCCGGTGTTGTCCGAGTTCATGGCAGGATCGGCGGTGGCCCAGGCAGGCATATTCTTCTTCGTCGTAGCGGTCTCGATGTACTGGAAGCGGGCGACGAAGTGGGGGGCCATAGCGACAGTCGTCTATGGGATGACCCTCTCGCTGCTCCACCCCTCGGTCTACGGTAAGTTCGTCCCGCCGTTCACCCACTGGGGGGTCTGGGCACTAACCCTGATGTTCGGCTGTGCGCTGATCTACGTGGTGGTCAGCCTCCTGACGAAGCCTATGCCGGAGGAGAAGCTCGCCAAGATCTTCCCGAAGAGTGCGTAGCCGGACGCATGCCGGATGCCGAGCAGGATTCCGGCATCCTTCCCTTTTTTCCTTTCCTTCCCATTCCTTCCCATTCCATTCCATTCCATTCCTTTTCTACTCCCCCAATTCCTTTCGCCCGCTTCCTTTCCGCCTTGATGTTTACTTCCCTCACGCGGCCTTCATCCCGGGCCGGGTACTGCGCCCCTGAGGCTGTGGCGGCGCGTCCGCGTCATTTATATAACCGCTCCGCTCACTTCGAATGGTCTGGTGATCCCTCTGACCCTAACCCCAAGAGACCGCTTCCTCAACGTCCTGTCTGGGAAGGAGGTAGACAGGGCACCGGTGCTAAGCGTCACGCAGACCGCCACCGTCGAGCAGATGGAGCTGGTGCAGGCGTACTGGCCGGAGGCGCATACGGTGGCTGAGCAGATGGCGAGGCTCGGCCTCGCAGCATACGAGAGGGCCGGCTTCGAAGGAGTCCGCATACCATTCAGTATGATCGCCGAGGCCAGTACCTTAGGGTGCGGCGTCGATTACCATGGGGACAGAATAGGCTACATACCGAGCATCAGCGGGCCGCTTGCCTCCGAGAGCCTCAGGGTCGCAGAGCCGACCGAGGGGCAGATGGGCATCATCGTGGAGGCGACCCGGATCTTGAGGGACAGGCTGGGCAGCAGAGTTCCAATCATAGTCGGCGTCACAGGGCCTTTCACGCTCACGTGCTTCATTAGGGGTTTTGAGAGGACCATCACAGACCTCACCGCAGAGCCGGTAGCCGTCCACAGGACGTCGACTGTCGCCCGCGAGATCATCTCCAAGTACTGCGATGCCCTCCGCGGGGCGGGGGCCGACGCCGTCTCGCTCCTGGAGCCGAATGCTTCCCTGCTAGGTCCCAAATACTTCGGCGGGTTCGTCCTCCCCTACCTCAACGAGATCAACGAGGGCTTGAGGATCCCGACCGTGCTCCACGTCTGCGGGAACTCGCTGCCGATAATGGGGCTGATGGCTCAGAGCGGGGCCCGGGGCATAAGCATAGACCAGAAGGTCGGCGTGGCCAGGGCGAAGGCGATCATCGACGGGAGGGCGTCCCTGATAGGCAACGCCGACCCCGTGGCGCTCCTCCTGGGCGGCAGGCCTCCAGACATCGAAAGGGAGTGCAGGCGGATGCTCCGCGATGGGGTAGACATCCTCGCCCCGGGGTGCGGCCTCTCGCCGTTCACCCCGATCGGGAACCTTAGGGCGATGGTCAGGGCCGCCTCTGGCGGGGCGTAACGGCAGGAATTTATAGAGTGCCGAGTACTCTAATAATGACGTTTGGAAATGGCGTACATCTGGTCGATAAAGAAGGCCGGGGAGGCCAAGCCCGCCCATTACCTGCAGCTCTTCCCGAGGGGCACCAACTACCCCGTCGGCGAGAGGCAGGCGGGCGAGATCATGAAGAGGTGCGGCTGTGAGAGGGCCGACCCCTCGGAGTACAGCACGGAAGGGCTGCCCGAAGGCTCCGAGACGGTACTCCTCAAGGTCGGGGGCGAGGAGCCATACCTCTGGGAGGAGCCCCTGCCGAGCGGCGAGTTCAGGTACGCCCTCCAGCTCACAAGGGACGGGCCCAAGGTCGGGATCGAGCCGGGGCTTGCCTATGCCGTGAAGAGCACGAACAGGGCGGTCCTCGCCGATCCGAAGGAGCTCGGGCCGGGACCTGCTTCACCTGCCAAGGCATTCAGGATCATGCCCCGCGAGCTCTCCTGCCTCGGCGGGGAGGGCGACAAGAGGTGCTTCTTCAAGACCTGAGCTGGGAGGTCCCCGGGGAAAACAGAGGGGCAAGCAGTACTCGCCAACGATGAAAATAGGAAAATTTATTTCCCGAACAGGGACTGAGTGGATCGCGACAGCAAATGGCCATGCTTGAAGCCAGAGACATCACGGTAAGGGTCGAAGGCAGGCTCATATTAAAAGATCTAAGCTTCAAACTCAAGGAGGGCACGAGCCACATCCTCTTCGGCCCCAACGGCTCAGGGAAGACTACGCTCATCAGCGCGCTCATGGGACTGCCCGGTTATGAGATACTCTCCGGCAGGATGTTCCTCCAAGGTGTAGACATCACGGAGAAGGGCGTCGACGAGCGGGCGAGGCTGGGAATGGCGATCAGCTTCCAGAACCCTCCGGAGATAACCGGCGTGAAGCTGGGCGATCTCCTGAGGTTGTGCCTGGGAAAGACTGAGGCAGAAGGTTTCAGCGCCGAGGAGAGGGAGCGGATCGAGGCTTTCCGCCTGACCAGCTTCCTCGACAGGGATATCAACGTCGGCTTCAGCGGAGGTGAGAGGAAACGTTCCGAGATCCTCCAGCTCCTCTTCCTCAAGCCGAAGGTGCTGCTTCTGGACGAGCCCGACTCGGGGGTGGATGTGGAGAGCCTGCGGATGATCGCGGCCGAGATCCAGCGTTATGTGGAGAGCACGGGAAGTTCTGCCCTCATCATCACACACAAGGGCGATATCCTAGATCACGTTAAGGCAAGTTACGGCTGTGTGCTGCTCGACGGGCAGCTCCACTGTTTCGCCGACCCTACGAGCATCTATGAGGATATCAAGCGGCTGGGTTATGAGGAGTGTGTGGCCTGCAGGAGAAGGACGCGGGAGGGATGGAAGTGAGCGGTAACGGGAGCAGGAACGGGAGCACGGGTACGAGTACGAACGCGAGCAGGGGCGAAGAGAGCGGACTGGTGAGGATCCCCCATGAGATACTGGCCGAAGCCGAGCAGGCAGGCTTGGAGGCAGAGGCGAAGAGCCGTTCGGCCACATTCTTCCACCTCAATCAGGAGACGGTAGCCGCCAAAGTCAACGAGCTGTATGAGGGCAAGCTGGAGATCATGGACGTGAAAGCTGCCCTGCGCAGGTACCCCTGGCTCAGCGATTACATGTGGAAGATCGTAAGCAAAGACAAGGACGAGTTCACCAAGAAGGTGGCAGACGAGTATAGCGGCGGTTACTTCATAAGGATAATGCCCGGCGCCGAGATCACCTTCCCGCTCCAGTCATGCCTGATGATCACGCAGAGGAATCTGGAGCAGCGCATACACAACATCATTATAGCCGAGGAGGGTTCGAGGGCGCACATCATCACCAGCTGCCTCCAGCATTCCTCCGTGGCGAACGCCTCCCATCTCGGCATAAGTGAGATATACGTCAAGAGGAACGCTATGCTCAACTTTACGATGATCCATCACTGGAGCGAGGAGACGCTCGTGCGGCCCAGGAGCGCGGCCGAGATCGGCGACGGTGCCACGTTCGTCTCAAACTATGTCTGCGTGCGCCCCGTCCGCGATGTACAGATGTACCCTGTGGCCTACTGTAGGGGCAACGATTCGAGGGTCAGCTTCAACAGCATCCTCTACGGCCAGAGGGACAGCCTCCTTGACATCGGCAGCAGGGCGGTCCTCTCAGGGAGGGGCAGCAGGGCAGAGATGGTGAGCCGCGCAATAGCCCGTGAGGGCTCGAAGATGATAATCAGGGGCATGATCGAGGGCGAGAACCCAGAGTGCAGGGGCCACCTGGAATGCCGCGGCCTGCTCATGGACGACAGGTCGTTCATGCAGTCCATCCCGGAGCTTGTTGCCACGAAGAAAGGGGTGGAGATAACGCACGAGGCGGCAGTGGGCAAGGTCAGCGAGAAAGAGATCACCTACCTGATGACGCGGAGGCTCTCGCGGGATCAGGCGGTCTCGCTCATCATACGCGGCTTTATGGACGTGAGCATCCTAGGCTTACCGGAGGCCTTGAACGCAGAGATAAAGAGGATCATCAGCACCTCTGCGGGCGCCGGATAGCCCAAGCTGGCTGCCCGGCCCTTGCCGGGAGGGATCTGTACTGGCATCGGGTACAGGAGGCCGACGCGGCCGGGCAGGCTTATGTTGAGTTCGATCCGGGTGCCGCCGAAGGTGCTGGGGCTGGTGCCGGGGCAGGCACTCTTTCCCCTTCCTTCGGAGGCGGACCTACCACGACCGGCTCGGTCTTTACGCCCCTCTTCTTCTCCGCGAGCTTCAGTATGCCCTGGACGATGCCGTTGACGATCTGTTCCGGCTTCGCGGCACACCCGGGGACGTAGACATCGACCGGTATCGCCAGGTCGGCCGAGCCCAGGATCGCATAGTTCTCCGGCTCCTCCTCGTAGAAGAGGCTCCCGCCGCAGGCGCAGCCGCCGATAGCGATCACCACCTTCGGCTCCGGGACCTGGCTGTAGACCCTCTTGAGCATGGGAATGAACTGCTTCGGGACGCAGCCTGTCGCCAGGAGTATGTCCGCGTGCCTCGGGGACCCCACCAGCTGTATCCCGAACCGCTCGGCGTCGAACCGGGGGGCGAGGGCGGCGAGGATCTCGATGTCACAGCCGTTGCAGCCGCCGCAGTGCAGGTGGTAGACCCACGGAGAGTATATCCTGGCCTTATCCATTATCCCGAGCCCCATTTATGCCCCCTCCACCCACACGTGCTTCTTGGTGTGCGTGTCGAGGCCGACGGACCTTGCCCTCTTGCACTCCGGGCAGTACTGCTCGACCTTCCTAAAGTCGGCCGCCACCTCATCCCTGACGCTCTTGTCGATCTTCTCATTGAGCCGCTCGAAGGATCTCTTCAGCTGCTTCTGCGCGATGAAGGGCCGCCCGCAGCATGCGCAGACAGCCATGTCCAGCGTGGTCTCGACGAACATCTCCGGCCTGGTCTTGTCGCGCACCGCCAGCTCGAACCTGGGGGTCATCTTAATCGCCTCCTCCGGGCAAGCCTCCTCGCAGTGGCCGCAGAAGGTACATCTCGAGAGGTTTATCTGCATCACCAGCTTCCCGTCGACCATCACCGGCGTCGTCGCCCTTCCGGAGCAGACGTAGTAGCATGCCTTGCAGCCGATGCACTTCTCCAGATCCCTCTCAGGGATGCCCCTCAGCTTCGGCGGGATCTGGCTGTACCGCTTCTCGCCCATAGCCGTTGAGGGGTAGCTCAGGGTCATTGGTCTGCTGTACTTCCGGATCACTTTTCTCAGGATTCTTGCTGGGGCAGACATATCAGACCACCAACCTCAGCACCAGGGCTACCGCAAACGAGGCGATGCCCAGTGCGATGACTAGCTTGCTGTATGAAACCAGTGCTGTGTCTATCCTGTACCTCGGGCTCAGCGTGTGTATCGCCGAGAGGAGGAAGACGAGCAGCACCGCGGCCGCCGCATAGACCGGCAGCCAGAGGAGCGAGCTGGAGAGCGGCGGCAGGAAGGCCGCCACGAAGAGGCCGACCAGCCCGTAGAAGAGGAAGACGCGGGTGAGGAAGAACATGCCCAGGTACTTGCCGCTGTACTCCGTGTAGGGGCCCGCCACGATCTCCGTCTCCGCCTCCGGTATGTCGAAGGGCTTTATGTGGAGCTTACCGAGCATCGCTAGGAACATCAGGACCCCGGCCATGGCGAAGAGGACAAAGTTGAGCGGCCTGCCGACGTCGATCGCGAGGTTCCACAGAGTGAGCGTGCCCTGCGCGTACGCCACCGAGAAGAGGCTGACCACGAAGGCCAGCTCCGCGATGAGGAAGAGCTCGGCCTCGCGCCTGGCGCCGATGGCACCCCAGGGGGAGCCGCTCGCCGCGGGACCGATTATTGTGAACATCACGGCGGCTATGATGAGGTACGAGGCTATGATCATGCTGTATGGGACTGCGGAGAGCAGGGGCAGCCCGGGGAACGGTATGAAGAATACCGCGAGGACCGCGAAGGCGAGAGAGAGGTACGGTGCGGCCTTGAAGAGCCCCTTGTGCGGGACATCGGGCACGAGGGTCTCCTTGCCGAAGAGCTTGAGCACGTCGTAGAGGGGCTGCAGTATCCTCGACCTCCCCAGGATGGGCGCGAGGTCGCTGTACATCTGGACCATCGGCCCCACCCTCCACTGGAGCCTGGCGGTTATCTTCCTCAGGAGAAACGAGTAGATGACGCCGAGGAAGAGGCTGATCGGCACTATGAGCGCGACGCCAACTGCGGTGAGGACTGGATCGAGCGCCATCTCAGGCACCTCCAGACGACTTTCGGCTCAGGCAGACCAGGTCGTCCCAGGTCAGCCGGCATATCCTCTCGGTCTTGGTGTCGATCACCTCGAACCTGTCGGTGCAGGCGAGGCACTGGTCGGTGCTGCCCATTATAACGGGCACATCCGCGAGGTTCGAGCCGATGAGCATGAAGGGTATCAGGGCGTTGTTCCGGTAGCTGGGGGTCCTTATCCTGACGGCCTGCGGGAGGTTGCCCTCGCCGGCGCGGATGTAGTAGGCGAGCTCACCACGGGGGGCCTCGTTGAGCCCGATCCCCTCGGCGTTCTTGGGGATCTCCCTCGGCTTTATCCGCACCTCCCCCGTCGTCTTCGACAGGTAATCGAGGCACTGGTCGATTATGCCGATTGAGACGAAGAGCTCCCTGACGCGGACGAGGGTGCGGGCCATCGTGTCGCAGCCATCCTCAGTTATCACTTCCCAGCTGATCTTGGCGGGATCGTAGACCGCGTGCGGCGGGTTGTCCATCCTGACGTCGATCTTCCAGTTGCTCGCCCTCGCGACGGGGCCGACCGCGCCTCCGTTGAAGGCCTGCGCATAGCTCAGCCTGCCGACGCCGACCAGGCGCGACCTGAGGACGGGATGGGCGGCGACGTCGAGGAGGAGCGGCTTCGCCTCGTCGCCCACCCCTTTAACTATGGAGCGGACCCTCTGGGCGAGCTCCTGCGAGACGTCCCTGCTCACCCCGCCGAGCCTCCAGATGCCATAGTTGACGCGGTTGCCGGTGATCTCCTCGATGATGTCCATTATGCGCTCCCTGATCCCCCACGTGAGCATGAAGCCTGTCTTGAAGCCTATCACGTCCGAGACCACGCCGAGCCAGAGGAGGTGACTGTGCACCCTGTTGAGCTCCACGAGGAGGGTCCTGATGTACCGGGCCCTCTCCGGCACCTCGGCCCCGTAGAGGTTCTCCACCGCGGTGACGTAGGCCAGGCCGTGCGCTCCGCTGCAGATCCCGCAGACGCGCTCGGCGGTGAAGACCCCCTTGTTGTAGCCCCTCCGCTCGATGAGGCGCTGTATCCCCCTGTGGTGGAAACCGGTCTTGATGTCTGCGTCGACGACCGACTCGCCCTCCACCTTGACCTGGACTATCTGCCCCTCTATCACGCCGGGGTGGTAGGGCCCGATCGGGATGAGGGACGAGTAGGCGTCCCGTATGCCGACGGGGAGCCACTTCTCCTCGCCCGGGACCGCCCCGGCCCCCGGCGCCGGCTTCATCACCGTGGAGGCCTGCTGCTTCGTCTGGCTCTCTGCCGGCTGCGGCCACTCGAAGGGGAGGAACTGGTGGCGCGTATCAGGGGCGTTGAGGGCGGTCACTCCGAGGAACTCCATCATCTCCCTCTCAGCCCAGCTCGCCTGCCAGGTCACCCGGGCCACCGAGGGGACCTCGGGCCTCTCGGGGGGCACGTTTGCCTCAAGGGCTATGACGAGCCTCTCCCTCTGCTTGGAAAAGTCATATAGGTAGACTATGTCGGAGCCGGGTATGCCCAGGTCGACGCCCGTCACGTGTATGATGCGGACGCCGTACTTCCGGATAAACCTCTCCGCGAGCATGTCCACGTCCTCGGGTTTTACGCGGACGAATACCCTGTTCTCGTTGCCCATCCGGAACTCGAGCCCTTCCGGGACCACCTCGCTCTTTATCCACTCCATGAGGTCGCTTGGCCGGGACGGGGACGGGGACGGGGACGGGGACGGGGACGGGGGTTGGACTGCTGCCATCTCATTTCCCACCTTCCTTCTCCTTCAGCTTCTCGATCAGCCTGCTGACGCTGATCGGGCGCATCCTCTCCATCCCAAAGTCCTCCGGCTTGTAGCCGAATGCCAGCGCAATCAGCTCCGAGAGGTGAACTATGGGCACGTCGAAGGTTATTCCCTGCTCGTCCTTCAGCACCTTGACCGCCCTCTCGAACTGGTCGTAGCAGCCCGAGCAGATTATCGCATAGGCATCCACTCCCTCCTGCTGGGCGATCATCATCTTCGTAGCGACCCGCTGGAAGATGGCGGTGTCCGGATCGGCGAAGTAGAGGAGCAGGCCGCAGCAGGTCCGGTCGTACGGGGTATCTACTATCTGGACGCCGAGCGCCTCCAGAATCTCGTCGAAGTACCTCGGGAGGACGTCCTCGCCCAGCTTCCTGGCGTGGCACCCGACATGGCGCATGACCCTCAGGTTGAGGGGGCGGACGACATTCTCCTTTATCTTGTCGAGGCCGACGTCCTCGTACAGTACTTGAAGGAAGTGCCTCACCTCGACGCAGGTGGAGACCTTGTCGCCGACCTTCAGGAGCCCCTCGTTGACCATCTTGAGCTTCTCCGGGTCGCTCTTGATCTCCTCTAGGGTCTCGTAGTGGGAGACCCAGCAGCCGTTGCACGAATCGACCATAGTGATGCCCTGCCTCTCCGCGGCGGCGAGGTTCTGGCTGGTCATCGTGAGCCACCAGTCGGGGTCCATCGCCTTCCACACCCCCGGCCTGATGCAACAGAGGGTCTCCTTCATATAATCAAAGTCGAGACCCAGATGCCGGGCGACCAGGAAAGTAGCCTTCTCCGCCCACGGCATCTTTGCAGGCATGACACACCCTAGGAAGTAGCCGTACTTCTTGCGAACCGGCGCAGGAACCTTAATGGCGGCCGCCTTCCTTGCACTCGGTTTTTTTGTCGAATTTACTTTCCCTGTGACGGTGGTGGAAGTGGTTATCATTTTTTGCTCCTCCATCAGTAACTGAACGTCCCCTTCTTCTTGTCGAAGCCTATCTTCTTGCAGATGCCGACCTCCTCCGCAAGTTTCTGCTTCTTCTCGACGGCCTCGTGGTACTTGTGACCGGTCGGCGGGACAGCTTCCAGCCCACACGCCGCCCTGGCTTCCTCGATCTCCTTCGTGATTGGATAGACGAGCCCTACCTCATAGTCCCTCTTGATGGACGCCTTCGCGATATCCGGGGCATCAGGCCTCAGGCTCCTCTTCCAAGGGTGGCACCTAATCTCCTCGTTGAGCTTGTGCTCCGTGATCTTGACGCCAGCTTCGCGCAGCCTGTCCCATCCCTTTATGCCCTTTATTGCCCTCACCTTCTCGAGATCGGCACCTTTAGTCCCTTTCCTTTCTTCCTTCCTCTGCCCCGATCCCTGCTTGCGCTCTTCGACAGCCATCTCATCCCCTCCCCTTCGCAGCATCCCTCGCCCTCAGCTTCCTGACGTACTCCGCAGCCTCCCTCCGCGGCATGAGCTGCAGTGCGCCGGGGCTGCACATCTGGACGCACATCGGGACATCCCCGTCGCAAAAGTCGCACTTCACAAAGACGCGCCTCTCCTCGTCCAGCCTCGGGATGCCTATCGGGCATGCTACCTGGCAGGTCCCGCAGCCGACGCACATCAGCGGCGAGATGCGGACTATGCCCCTCTCGTCCTTGTAGATCGCCTCCTTGGGGCACGACGCTAGGCACATCGGGTAGACGCAGTGCGAGCAGCCCGCCTGGACGAACGAGCCCGGCTTCTCGGGGTTCTCGTAGACGTAGCAGAGCGCAAAGCTCTTGTCGAAAGTCTTGTAGTGCTTGTAGGCGCAGCCGATCATGCACTGACCGCAGCCGGTGCACTTCTCCGGGTCGTGGACCACCACGAGCTCGGTGACCTTCTCTTCTGTCCCGGGGACGGCCAGCGCGGCAGTGAGCTTCTTGGGTCTCGCTACGGTTGTCATGGATATAACCCCGTTATATTATTAATTATCATGTCTCCGATATATACTTCGTTGTTGGCCGGGCGCACCGCGTGCATTCAGTGACCCCCCAACGCAGCCGGCAGGACTATGCCCTCGGCCGCCATGTGGAACCACTCCTCGATCCGGACAAAATAGCCCGCGAATGCTATGTCGAAGCCGCCGAGGGTCATCACGACCCCCATCCCCAGGATGCAGAGCGCGAGGACGAGACCGGGGACCCTGAGGAGGGAGAGGTCCCTCTCATGGCCGCCGATGTACTCGACCTTCACCTTAGGCTTACCGGCGATTATCCCGCGGAGTGAATACAGGGTCGAGAAGAAGATGAACGCGGCGGCTGCCAGAACGGTGGCGGTTATGGCCGGGCTCACGTTGCCGGAGGTGAACTCCCGGAGGGTAGTTATCCCCAGGGTACCCGGCACGAGCGAGAGCGAGAAGCCGCCTATCAGGTAGGAGACGGCGTTGGGACCCATCCTCGCGCCGATGCCCTTCATCACCGAGAGGTCGGCCACGTGGCTCTTCTCGATCGCAAAGCCCGAGTCGAAGAAGAGGAGTGCCTTTGCGAGGCCGTGGTTGAGGAAGTGGAGGAGGATGCCCATCAGGAAGACCGTGGCCAGGTCGGGGACCGCGAGCGCCATCCCGAGGAGGACGTAGAAGACCCCAACCTCGGAGGAGGTGGAGAACGCCCAGATCCTCTTTATGCCCCGGATGTTCAGCCTGCTGACCGCGAACCTCGAGTACCTGCTACCGGCCGCGGCCTCGACCGCCGCCAGGGCGGCGCCCACGATGACGCTCAGGGCCCCGAGGCCGACCAGGAGGTAGGCGAGGCTCGGATCCGCCGGGGCGAGGGCGCCCACCACGCGGATGACGGCAAACGCGGCTATCTGGACCATGACGCCGCTGAGGATCGCGCTTATGGGGGTCGGGGCCTCGCTGTGGGCAGCGGGCAGCCAGAGGAGGCCGAACGGGAAGACGCCCACCTTGATGCCAAAGCCGATCGCATATACAGCGGCGAGGATGACGGCCTCAGCCGCACCTATGCCGGCGAGGTTCTCCTGCAGGACTAGGAAGCTGCCGGTGAGGCTGTTCTGGTAGAGGATGCCCACGAGTATGGTGAGGGCGCCTATGACGCTCATGATGAAGAAGCGGACGGCAGCCTTCGTCGCGGTCTTCCTCCTTGTGAAGAGGATGAGGATGCCGCCCGAGATGGTGCTCGCCTCGAAGGCGACGTATATGATGAGGATGTTGAAGGAGACGGCCATCAGGACGAGGGAGGCCATGAAGATCGAGAAGAGGGAGAAGTAGATGTTTATCATCGACCTGTCCTCGAAGTACTGGGCGCTGTATACCGCGGCCAAGAGTCCTAGGAAGAGGGCCACCTCGACAATGAACGCCGAGGCGGAGTTGACCAGTAGACCGTCCGCGGTGGGGTAGAAGACAGCGTCCCCTCCCAGGCTGAGGAGGAGCCAGGTGTTGGATGCGAGGCCGACGATGAAGAAGGCAGATACGACCGCGGCGATGGCCTTTGCGTTCTTGCCCATCAGCGGCGAGACTATGCTGGCGGCGATCAGGGCAAAGGGGGCGACCAGCGGCAGAAGGCTCTGCTCCATTTACTGCGCCTCCGCCCTCCCTTCTTCCGGCCCGACCCGCACGTGGCAGGAGTCATAGTACCTGTCCCAGTTGAGGGTATAGTTCACGCCGAGGAGGGGGACACGGGGCTGGTAGACATCCTCGTCGCTTATGTAAGGCTCCTTCCCGAGCCCGCAGTAGAATATCGAGCTCGCCTTGACCTTCTCCGGGAAGAAGAACGGGATAAGGCTGAGGAATAGGATGAAGAACATCGCGACCGTCGCCAGCTCCACAAAGGCGAGGAGGAGTATGAAGTTCCCGTAGATGCTTGCTATCACGACCCCGCCCATGCCCACGACCATGAGGGCGGAAGCGATTATGAGAGAGACCTTCTCAGAGGTCAACTTGCGCTTGACGGGTGCTGCGACTCCCATTTTCCGCCACCTGATAGCGGCATACCGCTATGCTCATAGGAACTATATAAGCCACACTTACGGTTAGTTTGTAATAGTTTGGTGAAATGCGGGCGATAAACAGTTATTAATATCAGACATCCCCCTAAAATGTTAGGAATTCGAGAGTTTAAATGTCTTTTGTGATAATTATACCAGTCTGTCTTACCGGCACCAGGAGGCATGGCGGCAGCAGGGGGGCAGCCGCCGGCCGGCCCCATACGGCACCCGCCGCCAGGGGATGGGACGGGGGATGAGGTGCTGCGGCCCTTGGGGATCAGCCCCCAGTCTGCCTCGCGAACCTTACCGCCCTCTCCGCGATCTCGGCGGCCTTGCCGGTGTAGTTCTCGGGCATCAGGAGGCGCTCGATCTCTCCCCTTTCCAAGAGCCCGGTGACCTCGGGCATCTCCAAGAGGACGTCCTTCAGCCCCCGGCCCTCGTTGAACGCCCTCGCCGAGGCCTTCCTCAGGAGCTCATGGGCAGCCTGCCTCCCGATCCCGCGCCTTGCCAGCGCCATCATCACGGCCTCGCTCAGGATCGCACCCCTGGTCAGCCCCAGGTTCCTACGCATGTTCTCGGGGAATATGCGCAGGTTCCTCAGCACCCTCAGCATCGTGGTGAGCGCCTCGTCGAGTATTATGAACGCGAGCGGCACTATGAACCGCTCGCTGCTCGAATCGGTCAGGTCCCTCTCATGCCAGAGCGGGATGTTCTCTAGTGCGGGGACCACCAGCCCCCTCATCACCTTGGCGAGCCCCGAGACCTTCTCGCAGTCTATGGGGTTCTGTTTGTGGGGCATCGTGCTGCTCCCCACCTGGGAGCCGGCCTCGAAGCCCTCGGCGACCTCGAGGATCTCTGTCCTCTGGAGGTTCCTGATCTCCGTGGCTATCCTGTCCAGGCCCGAGGCGGTCACGGCGCTCCAGCACACGAACTCTGCGATCCTGTCGCGGCAGACCACCTGCGTCGATATCTCGGCAGGGGCGAGGTCCAGCCGCTCCATCACCCTCCTCTCGATCTCAAGGGCCCTCTCCCCTTGGCTGGCCATCGTCCCGACGGCGCCGCTCATCTTCCCGACGAGCAGCCTCACCCTGAGCTCCCTGAGGCGCCTGAGGTTCCTCGCAGCCTCCGCCCCATAGACAGCCATCTTGAAGCCAAGCGTCACGGGCGTAGCGTGCTGCCCGTGGGTCCTGCCCACCATCACGAGGTCCTTGTTCCTGAGGGCGAGCTCACATAGGACGTCCCTGAGTGTCCCGAGCTTATCCTCCAGGATAGCAACGCCATCCCGCATCACCAGCGCCCAGCTCGTGTCAACGATGTCATAGCTTGTCGCCCCCCAGTGGACGTACTTTCCGTCTTCGCCGCACTCCTCAGCGAGCACCTCGACCATCGCCATGAGGTCGTGCCGGGTCTTCTGCTCCCTCTGCCTGACCTTCTCGGGCGTCACCACCCGCACGTCTGCGTTCCTCCGGATTGCCTCCGCGCTCTCCTTCGGGATCTCCCCCAGATCGGAGAGGGCAAGGGCGAGGGCTGCCTCGACGTCAAGGTACCTCTGCAGCCTGCTCTCCTCCTCGAAGAGCACCCTCATCTCCCTGCTGCCATACCTCCCAGTGTCAATAGGACAGACCGGCATATCGGACTCCCCATAATGCTGTGGAAGCGGACCTATTAAACCAAACCGATCATAAAAAAGGGGGGAGGGTTGGAGAGTTTCAGGTGAGTTGGCAGTTTTCAGGTTTTCATATCAATGCAGGCCACAGGAACCAGGAGGCATATCCTGCAAGCTCGGGGATCGCCATAAAGACGAGACCGAGGATCGAGAGTGCCGCGAATATCAGGCAGATTAACTGCAGGGTCCCGAGGGCCTTCGCGCTCGCCTTCTCCCATGCGGCCGGGATGAGGGCGAGGAAGATCAGAAAGAGCATCAGGATCACGACGAAGAGCGTTGAGCTTACGGTGGCGTATGCGAACATCAGCGGGAGTGAGAATATCGCGTAAGCGATCGCCATCGGGCCTAACACCCTGCCGTCTCCTTTCCAATAACTCATTGTCCCCAGCGCCATCCAGAAGAGGCCGTACCCTCCGAACGTTGCGGCGTCGAGGAAGTCCAGATGCATGGCAAAATAAGCGCTTGCGATCAGTTCGGCGACACCAGAGACCCAGATGAACCAAGCTGCCTGACCGTTGCCCAGCAGGTATCCCTCTTTTGTCTTTATTATGTTAAAGTTGCAGAAGATCAGTATTGCCAGCCCGGTAGTCAGTCCGAGTAGTCCCAATGCCGCGTATATCACAAAGGACATACGTACCCAACCATATTATTTTTATCAAATTATTTAAGATTTGTTTTTGCAATAATACAATTTTTAGCTAAAATCGTGCGAAAATGTACTATAGTTCATCATAACTGCGTTATCCAAAGTTCGAATGCAGAAACAGTTGCAAAAAATTCAGAAATAAAATAAAAAAACTATTTGAAGTATTCGTCCCTGGCCTCAATCATGGCCCTTATGTTTGCCAGCGGGCTCCCGGGCGCTATGCCGCATGCAGGCGCGAGCAGGTCAGTCCCGGCCTTGAGCGCACCCAGCGCCTCTTCCTTCACCTCTTCCGGCTTCCCCGTGAAGAGTGTCTTCGCAGTGGAGACGTTGCCCGCGATCTTTACCGCCCTCGGAGGCCCTCCTCCGCCCGCCCTGAAGCCTCCCCCGCCGAAGCCGCCGAACCCTCCCCCTACGCTGAAGGCGGGCCTGGAGACAGCGCCGCTCTTTATGGTCTCTTTCGCCTTGGCGATGTCCACCTTGTCCTCAATGCTGATCGCATCGAAACCGCACTCCGCCATGTCCCTGACTATCGGCATAGAGGCGCCGCAGATGTGGAGCACCTTCTTGGTCTTTATCCTGCCTGCCAAGTACTGGAGCCTCGACTTGATCGTGGAACGGAACGAGAGCGGGTCTATGAGCTCCGGCGCAGCAGACGGTTCGTTTACGGTGATCACGTCGGCGCCGGCCTCGGCAATCTTTTCGGAGTACGCCACGCTAGCGTCCGTCACCTTGTCGAGGAGGTCGTCCACTACAGTTGGGTTCGTCCTCATCATCTTCACGAGCCTCTCGGTCTCCACGAGGTGCCCGCTCAGCGTGAACGGGCCAGTTATCCCCACTATGAGGGGTGCGTCGATGTTCTCTTTCTTCAGGATCCTTATGGCCTCCAGGACTGCCGGCACGCGCCCCTTCTCGAGGAACCCCGGGTCTATCTCCGCCTGCGAAGGCGAGCCGAAGGCCGGTCCCCTGATCGACGGCTGCCTGTTTATGGTCCCCATGTCGACCTTGCAGCCTATCGCCTCCGCCTCGACGGTGAGACAGAAGGGTATCCTCACAGCCTCCAGCCCGGCAAGCCTGTTGAGCGAGGCGCCTAATGTCGCCATCTTCACGGGGTCGCTGTGGGCCTCGGGCCAGGGCGCCCCCACCTTCTGCATCGCTTCGACGATCCCGACCTGCGTGAAACAGGTGACCGGCGTCTTGTCAGCCTGGACGTCCGAGAGGACATTCAGAACGCGCTCTCTCGCATTCATGCAGAACACCATTCTATATTCCATAATTACTATAGTCTATAATTAATTGGGCAGGGAACCGACTAAAAGGTTTCGGAATGGTTTATAAAATTCGCGGGCCATACCTTAAATGGCAAAAATGGTCATCTTGGTCCAGATCTCCGGTTTCCTCGGGAGCGGCAAGACCAGCGCGATAATACGGATGGCCGCGGCGGCGCAGAAGACGGGGCTGAGCACCGCGGTCATAGTCAACGAGATCGGGGACGTCGATGTAGACGGCGAGTACGTCAGGAGCTCCGGGCTGAAGGCCAAGAGGATACTCGGGGGCTGCATCTGCTGCAGCCTGGGCAGCGACCTTGTGTCCACCATAAAGTCGGTGGTCGACGAGTTCTGCCCGGACGTCATATTCGTGGAGCCCACGGGGGTCGCTCTCCCGTCCCAGGTCAAGAAGTATTTCCTCCAGGCGTCGTGCCAGGTGCCGGGGCTCGAGTTCTCGCCGACCGTCGCCCTCGTTGACGGCTTCCGTTTCAGGCAGCTCCTCTCCGAGTTCAAGGACTTCCTGAAGAAGCAGGCCCGCGACGCGGAGATCATAGCCATAACAAAGGTCGACAGGGTGGACAGGAAGTTCGAGCTGCCCCTGATAGCCTCAGCTTTATGCGAGATGAGGCCGGGGGCGCGGGTACTCAGCGTCTCATCCCTCACCGGAGAGGGGATACAGGAGCTCCTCGAGACGGTCCTCGGCGAGAGGGCGGAGTTGGCGCCTGCTGAGGGGGGGCGCGACGACTCTGTCCTCTCATCCGGGGTGGGCAACGCAGACTTTTACGGGATCTTCAGGTTCGATGGCCCCGTCCGGCCTGACGATATGAGGGCGCTGATCGCCGACCTCCTAGGGCAGATGGGCAGGAGATCCGTAGAGGAGACCGGCAGGCTGGTCGGGCACCTGAAAGCCTACGTCGAGTCCGGCGGGGGCGGGTTCAAGGCAAGCCTCGTCGATCTCTCCGCCGGCGTCGAGTTCTCCGGGGACATGCCCGCGGGGCAGGAGTTCCGGGTCTCGGTATTCATGGCGCTGCGCGGCTACGACTCGGGGAGGATGAGGGCCGAGCTGGAGGGGAAGATAGGGGAGCTCTCGAGAAAGTACGGCTTTACCGTTGCCTCCCTCCACCGCCACCATCCCTGAATGCACCGAGGAGAGAGAGCTCTGGCGCGTTGTCCCCTGCCAGTATGAAGGGGCTGCCTCCATCGGTGCTTATTATCAGGTTGCCGGGCCTGCCGGTGCCCACTGCCCCGGACACTTCGCGGATCCTCCTGGATTCTGCCTCGTCGGCCGGTATCCTAAAGTTCCCGGCAACGCAGGCGAAACCGGAGAGGGCTCCGGCGTCCCTGATCAGATCAGAGTCGCCCGAGACGTGGACTATCAGGCTTCCGCGTGGGAGCTGCGTCAGGAACCTCAGGTCCCTCACCTCTTCATCGAACTGGACTATCGGCGTGACGCCCTCTCTGATGATCCCCTCGATCAGCGCCTTCGCGGAAGGCCACACGACCTTCCCAAAGCAATAGTCCCCCACGACCGCAGGGGTAGCATTCGCGAAGGAGATCCAGGCCCTGGGCACCCTGCATGACCTCGCATACTCGGCTATGAACCTGGAGTAGCCCCCGGCAATATCCATCGCGACGTTGTATACCGCCTGCTGATCCCTCGCCATGTCCTTCAGCGTCTCGTTGAGGCCCCTGAAGTAGGAGAGGTACCCCACAGGTGTCACGCCCATCGCGCCGCAGTAGAAGGCCACGCCCCAGCCGCCGATCTCTTCAACAAAGCCTGCCACCTTACTGGGCGACTCCTTCAGCCTATTCCCGAGGTCGGGCATGAGCTTCTTCTCCCTGTGTACCTTGAGGGCATAGTCAAGGGGGCCGAGCGTGCTCAGTTCGTCATAGTCGCCGGGCCCCCTGATGACGGGGACGGGCTCCCTGATCGAGGGGTTTGAGGGAAGGTATACCCACCCCGAATCGAAGACGGCGGGGTGGAGCAGGAAGCCGTCAAACCTCCTGATCGTACCCTCGTTCTGCCTGATCAGGTCTTCGAAGAGACCCCTCCTTGAGGTCACCACAGGCGCCACCGGCAGCCTGTCCGCCTTCAGCGCTACAGCGTCTTCGATAATCCCTATCGGTGCCCACCTCTCCCAGCTTATGGGTGTTGAACCCTATGAGGACGACGCCCAACTTCCTGTCCGAGGTGTCTATCCCCCTCTCCCTGAGCCAGTCCTTGAGGAGGAGGTCTGTAGCGGGGGATGGCATCCCGAGAACCAGTCCGTGGACGCCTCCGACGTCGCCCACCCCGACGCTCATCGGGGGTATGAAGACTTTGATCTCGCCGGATAGCGCCCTCCTGACTCCGTCGGAGGGCAGCTTGTCCTTGAAGATGACAAAGCTGTCCCCGAGGACCATGGCGTTGCAGTCCTTCCGGTAGACCTCGAGGAGGGACTTGTCCCTTATCTCGATGCCCACCGTCTCCCCGAGGTAGATCAGCTCCACGGGCTCGGGCGGATACGTATAGTTCTCATCCGTGAGGGCCGCCAGGAGGTTCTCCCTCTTCAGCACCTCTCTGACCCCCGCGTTGCACTTGCGGAAGAAGCTTGCCGCATTCGCCTCCTCGCACATCTCCGACTCCAGTATCCGCCTCTTCAGCTCGGAGGGCAGCAGGACCGCGTCTATAATCCCCCTGACTCCGATGAGCCTCTCCATCAGGCCAGCGACGGTGCGCTCATAGGAAGACATGCCTTTCGAAAGATCTATGGGGCCATACCCTTATCTTTATATCTGTTCAGAGGTAATGCATGAAAGAGGGGCTCATTTTTGTACGGCATCGCCATAGACATAGGGACCAGCGGGATAAGGGCCCAGGCCCTCGACCTCGGGACCTCGGAGGTCGTCGGGACCGCGATCACGCTCAGGCACCCGCTCCCGGGGGCAAACGTCATCGACCACCTCCACTTCGCCGTGGAGGTCGGCGAGGACGTGGCACATAAGCTCATAATCGATACCATAAACTCCCTCCTCAGGCTGCTGGACGTGGACCTCTCAAAGGTCGAGAGGGTCGCCGTCGACGGCAATCCCACCCAGCTCTCGCTCTTCCAGAACATAGAGGTCAGGGACCTCGCATACTGGGGGGAGCACGCCATGCGGGACTTTAACATCACGCCGCCCGAGAGGAACGCCTGCGTCATCAAGGCGGGATCGGTGGACCTAGACCTCAACCCGGAGGCCGACGTCCACGTCCCCCCGGGGGTCAAGCACGAGATAGGAGCCGATGCGCTCGCCATGCTGGTAAAGTCCGGGGTCCTTGAGAAGCGCGGCATCTCAATGGTGACCGACTTTGGGACCAATGCGGAGATCGCGCTCGTCATCGACGGGGAGGTCTTTACCTGCTCGGCTGCTGCTGGGCCTGCGATAGAGGGGCAGCGGATCGAGAGGGGGATGCTCGCCTCCCCCGGCGCGATCTGTGATGTAAACCCGGAGGCGAAGGGGTGGAGGATGACGGTCCTCAACGACCAGCTCCTTGCCGAGGGGGGCGACATCGTCTCGCCGGAGACCGGCGGGGTCCTGGGCGGGGGGCCGATGAGCGGGCGGGCGCAGGGGATAACAGGCACAGGGGTCGTTGCCGTCCTCGCCGTCGGCATGGCGTCCGGCCTGATAAAGCTCCCGAATATCGCGACGCAGGACAGGAAGCTCTACCTCCAGGACGGCGTCTACTTCACCAAGAGGGACCTCGTAGAGGCGGGGAAGGCCATAGGCGCGTTCCGCGCAGGCCACATCTCGCTCTGCGAGGAGGCGGGCATCATGACGAGCGATATCGAGACGTCGTATATGGCAGGGGCCTCCGGGTTCTATGTCGATGCCAACAAATCGATGGACATCGGGCAGATCCCTGCTTCCTCTAAGAAGGTGATGCAGATCGGGAATACCTCGCTGGGCATGGCAAAGGACATCGTGCTGAAGCCGGAGATGCTCGACACGCTCCAGGGCATAGCAGACAGCATAAGGGGGAAGCACATAATGCTCGCCACCTCGAAGGTCTTCGAGAAGGTCTACACGCTCGAGCTCTCCTACTGGGAGGAGGGGATGCCGATCTCGATATACAACGACTACCTCAGAAGGTACGGGTTTGCGCCGCTGCCGAAGAGGTCGGCCGATGTGGAGGTAAAGCGCATATATATGAGGGACATCCCCGAGCTGGGGAAGAAAGGGCTGAAGGTGCTCAGGGACATAGGCCTGACCCTGTGGGGGGAGTTCGAGGAGTGCACGGCCTGCGAGAGCTGCGTGAAGAGCTGCCCGGAGGGGGCCATCAGCGTCGAGCCCGTGGGGAGCAAGATCAGGCTGGTCATAAAGACCGAGCTCTGCGACGGGATGGCGTGCCTCAGGTGCCAGCAGGCCTGTCCCACACAGGTATTCAAATTCTCCGACCTGCTGAAGGGGCGCAGGGGATGACGCTCCCGGTTCATTTACAAGAGCAGTGTTAAAACCGAATCGGGGAAAAAGAAAAAGGGATAGTAGGATGTGGTCTACATCCTATCTGCGTACTCCGTCACAAACTCCCCGACGATCTTCGGGTATTCCTTGCGGAGATCCTTGTAGCTCTTCCCGGCCAGGGTCGCCTCTGCGAGCTTGGGGGCGTGGAACGCCTTCACCCCGTAGACGCCCATGTCAAAGGACTCGACAAAGTCCCTCTTGACCGCGCCTCCGCCGCAGCCGAAGACAGGGACCGTAAGGCCCTGCTGCTTCAGCATCTCGGCAACCTTCGGGAAGGCAGTCATCGTGGTGGTCATCAGCGCCGTCCCGGTCAGCATCACCGGTTTGTGCTTCTTGACTGCTGCGATTACATCCTGGTTGGGCACGTCCCTGCCCAGGTCCACGGTCTCGAATCCGTTCGCCTTGAGGAACATCACGACAAGGTTCTTGCCGATGTCGTGCGGGTCACCCTCGGCGACGAATGATACTACTGTGCCCTTCTTCTCCCGTGCCTTGCCGAGCTTCTGTTCGGCCACGCCTATTGCGGCCGTCATCGCATCGGCAGAGAGCATGATGTCGGGCAGGAAGTATGCGCCCTTCGCGTATAGCGCGCTGACCGCGTCCATGCCCTTTGCGAGGCCCTTCTCGATTACGTCGAGCGGGGGCACCTTCTCCAGCGCTGTTTTGGTCGCGTCAACGGCCTTCATGTCTCCGAAGATCACGTTCATTGCAAGGGACTTGAATGGTTCTTCCTTCGGAAGGACCCTCTTGACGTCCGGGTCCTCCTCTGGCTTGATGGCCGGCCCTTCTATTATGACGTTGAACCTCTTGAAGACCATGTCGGAGTCGGACTTTTTAGCCCAATCTGCAAATGTCATTTTGTTGCACCTCACAACCCATAGCTCTTCGGATCAAAGGTCGGAATCTTCCTCGGGTACTCTCTCATGCACTGGTCTACGAAGACGTCCGCCTCCATCGGAAGGCCCTCAAGAATGCTCGTGTACTTACGCAGCGTATCGAGCTCGAACCGGGTCAGCTGCAGCAGTTTGGCCTCGTATGCCTCGGTTATGATCTTGGAAGCCTCGAGCGCCGCCGCCCTGGCCCTCAGGTAGATGTCCTTGCCGTACTCGGTGATAGCCTTTCCGACCCTGTATGCGTTGGGATACGCGAGGAGGGTCCCCTGCGGGTCTCTGTACATATCGGTGAACGTGTACAGGTCCCTCAGAGTCTTGGCGTTGCCAGTCTGGATAGCGGTGTTCATCAGCGCCGCCTCGTAACCTGTCGCCTGCAGCCATACCGCCGGGGTCGGTCCGCCCATCTCCTCCCTGTGGAAGACGGACTCGTTGCTCCAGCAGTCTACGACCTGGCAGGTCAGGTTGCCCATCAGGTCTGCGTGCGCGCATACTGCGTTCTTCCCTTCTTGGCAGATCGGCACTCCGGTTATTGCCTTTATGATGGTGTTCTCATAGCCGCAGTCCTTCAGCGGACCGGTGGCTCCGCACTCAACCGCCACGAGGCTCCTCGCGGCCGAGATCGCCCTTGCGAGCGCCGCAGCCGTGTGGGACATGTCCTTGCCCAGCAGCCCGCCTGCAACGTACATGCAGGTGTTCGCCCCTGAGCAGTTGGTGTCACCAGCGGGCCTCGCGTCGTACTTGCTGCAGATGTCGACCGCCCGCTTCCAGAAGTACTCCATGTCTATGCTGCCTAGATAGCCGATCCCGAAGAGGATCGCCCTTATGTCGCCTCTCATTACGCCATAGTCCAGGACGGCTTTCCCGCCCATCGTCTCGGCGGCTATGTCTGAAGCTCCTGCCTTGCAGCACTCCTCGATCGTCTCTGCGATCTTGTTGTCATAGTCCGATCCCCTGAGCCCTCCTTTCTCCTCGATCCTCAGGTCTCCGACAGTCTGCCTCAGTGCTGCTTTCACGCCGTATTCGTCATAGTATTTCTTCAGGACCTCGGCTTGGGCCGCCGTGCAGGCATAGCCCCAGTCGGGGTGGAATGTCTGCTGGAAGACATGCTCCTGCTCCAGCATGAAGGCCGGAAGGCCGATGTCGACTGCCCTGGCAGCTGCCTGTTCAGCAATAGAAGCCATCTCCTTCACCAGAGTCTCTTTGCTGCGCTCTGTGCCTGCCTCGGGTGCAACCTTCACCTCAGGAACAACGTAGCCGGCGCCGAACTGAACGCCCCAGTGTTCCTGCACCGGAAATTTCGCGTGTCCGAATACCATCTCGTCGGGATCCTTGTATGCCATCCGAGTGTATCTTCTAACACCCATAGTTTGATCCCTAAATGATATTCCCCTTGTAAGGTTATTAAACTTTATCTTAATTTTTTAAGTATTTTTATGAAAAGTGTTCACCTGAATACGGTGATATACAAAGTAATGTTATTATTTCTCAAGTGATCCAGTCCCCCTTTGGTGCACTGAATACCAGACACTCACCATCCACAAGCGCCCCGCACCTGGGGAACACGATCCAGTCCCCCTTTGGTGCACGGGATATCCGACACCTCCACAGATGGTGGATTGCCATGGGCACTGCCCCTCTGCCGAGGCCGCCGCCCCCGTCATAATCCCCCTCTGGCCGGAACAGGGGATGGGACCGGGGATAGGGATAGGGATAGAGCCACGTCAGTCAGAGCCGCGGACGTTTGAAAGGGAGCGGGGCGGCAGGGGATAAGAGCCGCCAGTAATTGAAAAGGAAAGAGCGGCATGCCCTTTGACAATGGTCAATGGCTTCAGCCGCCTGCCTACGCTAAGCCTAAGCTAAGCGCTTCAATGGCTTTGACTGTGCCTTGGATCAGCGCTTGCGCACCCTTCCGCCGTAGGAGCGGACGTGCTTCCATGCACGGCTGAGCTCCTCATGCCCCTCCTCCGACTCGTATATCGTGGCGTCCTCCCGCCTGAAGAGCTTCCTGTCCTCGCCTACCGGGCAGACCTTGATGCAGATCCCGCACGGGTGGATATAGTCCTCGATCAGCTTCAGGTTCTCCGCCGTGCAGGCCTCCTTGTCGACCAGCCCCCCGGGATAGTCCTGCCCGGAGAGGGCCTTCGCGGGGCAGGCGTCCACGCAGCGCATGCACCGGGTGCATAGGTCCCCTTCCATAAGAGGGTCGGGCTCTATACCGGCCGCCGTGAAGACCGCCCCGAAGCGGACCCTCGGCCCGTACTCCCTCGTCAGGAGGACGTTGTTGACACCGAACGTCCCGAGACCGGCGAGGTAGGCGGCGTGCCTGTGGGAGAAGAACGCGATCGGCCTCTCCCTGAGGACGCTCAGGTGGCCGTAGCCGTCCCGGGGGATGAAGATCGAGGCGTGCCCCTTCGCGTTGAGGTAGTTGGAGAGGGCATACGCGGACTGATCAAGCATCCGGTTGGCCGTCTCGTAGAGGGTGTGGTAGGCTATCGAGGGCGTGGTCTCGACTATCGGGAGCGTGATGGGCAGCCCCAGGACGATGACCGACTTCGTCTCCGGGAATATCGACTTTGGCCTGAACTCCTCAGGCACCCAGGGCTCGAACGGGGGGCGGTCCCACCGGTCTGCGGTGGCGAACCCGACCATCGGGATGCCCATCTCGGCGCATCTGCTGCGGACCTCCTCTTTCAGATGCGGATGTGCAGCCATATCGTTCCACCTACCCGATCCTCCCTATCTTCTTTGCTGATATGACAAAGGCGTCCAGATTCTCAAGCGGCACTCTGGGCGGGAGCGAGCACTCGGGGATGTGCACGAATTTGCCGCCGGGCGCGCAGGTCTTTACCACCCTCTCGACCTCCCTGCTGATCTCATCTGGCGTGCCGAAGGTTATTGTGTCTGCCGCCCTTATCACCCCGCCGACAGCCACTTGCGGCGCAGACTCTGCGAACATCGCCTTCTTCTGCAGCATCGTTTTTGCGTCCTCGTAATATCCCCAGACGAGCGTTGGCATGCCGTGCAGCCCAAAGTCCGTAAAGTTGTCTATGACTATGGAAGCGCTCGGCCCCGAACAGATGTGCCGGGTATAGCTGGTGAACCCCAGCCTCTTCGCCTTGTTTATGTAGCGCCTTTCATACGGCACGACGAACTCCTTGAAGTGCTTGGAACTGAGAACAGTCTCGCTCCCAGCCCCGCCGCCGGTTCCCAAGGCTCCGGCCTCAAACCAGCCCTCGATTATGCTCGAACATGCCTCGGTGGCGTGGTTGACTAGGTCGTGGGCGAACCACGGTCGTTTCATTATATCGAACGAAATTTGCCAGAGCCCCCTTATCCTCGCAGCAACGGAGAAGGGCCCTACCGTACCACAGCCTATCAAGGCATGATTCCAGAACTCCCTCACCGTCCTCTTTATGCAGTTGTACAGGCAAGGGAGGTCACCATCGGTCCGAGGATCAGGGATGCTCACCCTATCCAGGTCCTCCGGCGATTTTACCGCATATTCGACCGGAGCGGGCAGCTGATCCACAAAATACTTGTCCTTGGTTCCCATGGCCACAGCTTCGACCGTCGTGTAAGTGCCGACCGTTATGATATCTGTCTGATACCGGTCGTGTAATGTCTTTATTCCCCTGTAGAGCTTATAGCCGCTCTTATCCCTGACCACGTCGGCCACAGTCACGCTTGGGAGGCCTATGCCGGTCTCCACCTCCCTGACCCACCCTAGAACCACGCGGTCAGTCGGCTCTCCCCGGTACATTGCAGCTACCCGTTCGTACGGCGTCATCTCGGCGTTCGTGCTGACTGTCATCTGCTCTTCTCCCCCTGCAGGATCCTGACCTGCTGGACCGCTTCGTATGCGTCCTTGCAGTATACTGCCCCTACCTCCTCCGCCAGGGCCGGGCTGGTGGCGTACCCGCCGATAAATACCTTCGTCGCGCCCCCTCTGAGCTTCCTTACCTGCTCTACTGTCCGCCTGAGTGCCAGAATCCCCGGAGATATCAGGGTAGAGCACCCCACTACATCGGCGTTCACTTCGACGGCCTTCTCCGCAAACTTCTCGGCGGGGATGTCGACGCCCAGATCGTAAACCTCGCAGCCTGAAACCTCCAGCATCAGCTTGACGAGGTTTTTCCCTATGTTGTGGATATCGCCTTCGACGGTCCCTATGACTACCTTTAGCTTGTCCCCTTCGCGTGGCAGATCAAGTCTGGGGCGGACCACATCGGCCCCCTTCCTGAAGGCTTCAAAGGTGATTACGAGCTCCGGTAGAAACGCCTCTTTCTTTGAAAGCCTCTCCCCCATGGCAATAACCGCAGTGGTCAGGGCGTCGAATACGGCGCCGGGCTGCGTCCCCCTCTCCAACGCTTCGGCGGTCAGAGAGGAGGTCGCATCGATATCGCCGTTCATGACTGCCCACTTTATTCTTTCAATCGAATCAAAAACGCTGGCTGCCAACCGATCCACTCCTCTTGTATTAGGAGAGGGGCATCCAATTTTCTTATAATATTGATGTGCACTATCGTAGCTGTGCCTGACATTTCAGCAGACGTCAGAGGGGGATGTTCTCTATGCCGGCCTCTTCACCGGTCCTTTCCAGAAATGCAGTGATCGGGTGCATGCGTGCGAGAACCTTCGGCGGGAAGGGTATTGTTATGCAGGTCCTGTGCGTTTTTATGTCGTCGAGAGGCACCCCCATCCTAAACTCTGTCAGAACCCTGCTTACGTAGTACTTGAGGAAGGTTGAGAACGTCTCACCGTAGTTATGGGTCAATACGATATAGTCATTCTCCTGAGAGTTTACCTCATAGTAGTTCGCCCAGCCGCAGCCCTCGCAGAGGTACCTCTTGAGGATGTGCCGAAAACTGGGAAAGCCCGATGGGAGCAGGAGCTGATTCGCGAACTCTAAAAAGTTCGTCGCTGCTGACTCGGCTATCTCGGCGATCTTTTTTTCATTGATGCCATTCAGCAGGATCATGAATGTGTTGCGGGAGAGGGTGATCGTCCCGAATTTATTGAGATTATGCCTCGTCAAGGCGTACTCTTTGAGGATGTTGCTCACGAGCAGGTTGAGAGTGACGTCGCTGTCTTCTGCAATCCTCGTAAGGATTTTTATGACATCGTTATCAATGCGGAACGACCGGGGTACGCTCTGCTCCTTCATTTTTGTTTTAGCCACCAACACCCTGGTTGTTGACGTGACTACTACTGTTTATTTTCCAAGCATTTTAAGACTTTCCGTCGTTGGGCATACATACAGGAGGATTAAACGATGCCGATGAGGATTATCGGACCATTCGGGGCAGGAGAGAGCCGCAAGGGGCATACATGAACATTGTCAATGGCTGAATGGAAGGTATGATCAACATATGCTACTAGTGTGCACGTAATTTAATTATAATACTCAAAAGGCAGACCAGAACGGGTGAACTGAATGGACGCTAATTTATTGATAGACTCGACCATTCTGGTGCTATCTTTAATCGTCTGCGTCTGGATCGGTCTCTATTACAAACGAACGGCTGAAAAGAGCTTTAAGAGCTACTTCGCCGCAGAGGGAAGGCTACCGATATCTGTCTTGACCGGCACAATGATGGCAACGTTCTTCTCGGGAGTGGTAATTATCGGATTTGGCGGGGAGAACGCGGTGCGGTACGGCATTGCAATGTATTGGGGCGTTGCTGGCTTCATCTATCTTCTGAGATATCCGATATTCTGGGTAGCTAAACTGACGAGAATAAAGTTTCCGCCGGGCGTCTACACGTTACCTGATCTACTAACGTACTATTATGGCAAAGCCACAGGCGGTGCCAGCGCGATACTCTCACTGGCCTACAACATGGTACGATATGCAACACAGATGCTGATAGTCGGGTACCTTCTGAAGGCGGTCTTTGGTCTGGAGATCTGGGTAGGCGTAGTTCTTTCGGCGATAATCCTGTTCAGCTATACCATGCTCTCCGGCATCTGGGCGGTCGCAATGACCGATTTCATTCAGGCCATAATAATGATGATCGGGCAAGGCTTGGCAGTCGTCGCACTGTGGTTCACTGTAGGCGGTTTCGAGGGACTCTTCTCTATGCTGCCCGCAAGCTTCTGGAACCCCTCTGGAGGAAAACCATTAGACTACTGGATCGCGGTCCAACTAGGTGTGGGGATGGCCCTCTGGTGCGCGCCGGAGATGTACCAGCGCTTCATATCGGGTAAAGATGCAAAAACGACCGTATCGGCCTGGTGCTGGACGGTTGTCATATGGACGATGTTTACGGTGACCGTCGGTCTGCCCGGCTTCATCGGAAAGGCATACTTCCCGGCCCTAGCCCAGACCTCTGTGACGGATACGGTATATGCAGTCTATTTGCAGATGCTGCCGAGCGGATTGAGGGGGTTATGGATCGCCACACTCATTGCAGCAACGCTCTCTACGGCATCGGCACATATTCTCCTAGCAGGCGCAAATGTGGCCAGGGACATCTACCAGAATCTAATAAACAAGAAGGCATCAGACACTGCATTGGTCAGAATAAACAGATATTCAATACCCGTGCTTGGATTCCTGACGATCTTCATTGCGCTCAGTTTCAAGTCAATCTTTGACATCTACCTCTGGGGACAATACTTGCTTACTGCAGGCTTACTCATTCTGGTACCGGGAACCCTGTTATGGCCGAGGAAGGTCAGCAGGTATGCTGGATTGCCGACGATTTTAGCAGGCGTTTTCGTCTTCCTGCTTACGGCGCAGCCCATCGGACCTCTCATACAAAATCAGGCATACCTGGCGGGTTGGTTTGCTTCCCTCATAACATTCGTAGCCATAAACCTGGCTGGCAAGAAGCCCGTAGAAATACCCGCGGAGGAACTGCAGCGCATAAGTCTGACAATGAGGTCCCAGCCGCACTCGAAGGCAGCTGTGGTCGCAGGGGCATTAGGAGTGGCAGGGCTAACTGCATGTTACATGCTAGCGTCCTTGTACAGAGTCAGCTGGTTCTTTACCATTGACTGCATTGCGCTCATAATCATGGCACTAGTACTGACCGCCGTCTTCTTCAAGGAGTGGAAGGAGGTCAAGGTGTCGGAGCTCCTCAAGGATGTCAAGGACTCGAGAGATACACAGAAATGACGGGGCAGCGATCGTAAGGCGTGCGCTATGCGCTGGGCGCTAGTGCATGCTTCCTATTTTTTACTTCTTTTGATACCAATATCGTCAACAGTGCGTCAGCTCCTCTCACTGTCAGGCCTTGCTTTGGTACCGGTGCCGTTACGACCTTCTCCTCGGATACTCTAACGTCTACACCCATCTGATCTCCGGTCCGAGGAAGAAGCGGACCCGACCAGCAACAGTCGAATCATATCATTCAAGAACTACCAGCGGGTAAAATAACCGTCGGCCTCATAATACCGGCCGCCACCCTTCGCATACTGCACGTCCCAGAAGGGGCGGTATACGAGGGTCAGATCGACCAGGGTCAGCTTCGCTTTGCCGAAGAAGATCGTCGGGTCTTTCTTTTTGGTCAGGGCCCAATTCTCGGCTCCTTTTATGATCAGCGCAGTGGCGTCACTGGGCTTGAGTTTGGGGTTTACGACCATCCCCTCGTCCACGTCTACCTCGCCATATGTGAACTCAGTCAGTATAGGGGTCGAGATCTTTGTCTGATCGGCCAGCGCCATCAGCCCGACCTTCGGGGGCTTTTTGTTCTTCTCGTATGAAACTTTCCCGATCCAATAGGGGAAATACCGGAGGGTAATTGAGGCAACACCGGTCTCCCCGAATACGAGCTTTGAAAGAAGGCCGGCTTTCTCCCTTTTTGCTACCTCCTCTTCCTTCATTTTTACTGCGGTGGCCTTTATCTTCAAACCCGAACCCTTCATGTGTTGTACAGATCTGGAATTGGATTATACTCTGAGGAACCTGCCTATAACACCTGTGGCTGGTCGATTGGGTTGGAGCGGACTTTACCTGCCCACCCCGGAGCCTGAAGCGCTGAGATGTTGTTCAATAAGCAACAGATCAGGATCGTAACCGTCCGACAATGGGCAGCATGTGCTTGGAAAACTCAAAGTCGGGGGAAGACTTTTGGGACTCTTGGGATTGACTGTCTACGATAATTTTTGATATGCTTAACCGTAGCTCCTGAACGGCCGCAGGATCCCCCTGTGAGGCGTTAAAGAGGCGTTTAATCACTTTGTAAGGTAGAGTCGAATGTTCCTCCTTGGACGCTTCGACGATTAGGGACTTGAGGCATTCTGTGTACTCGCGCTCTTTAATGAGTCCCAGAAAGTTTTCTGCTCGAAGACGGTTTTCATTAAAGGGGACGTAAATTTGCGACTCTATCCTAGCCGGATTCATCCCCGCCGGGTCGCTCATAGCCACAACGATGAGATCAGGAATGCCCTCAGGCAATTTCAATGCCAACCAGATGATCAAGCCTTCCTCGGGATGAGGTCGGGCCACCAGCATGATGTAGTTTCAATTTCCATTGATGGGAATTAAAGGCTTAATCCTGCACAGCGATACGAGCTCCCCGAGGTCATGGACGGTTTCAATTTCCATTGATGGGAATTAAAGGCTTAATCACCGTGATGGAGCTGACTTCAATGCTTCGTCAAAGAGTTTCAATTTCCATTGATGGGAATTAAAGGCTTAATCGCCTTTGTCGTGCATAATGCAGGGGCGCCTTCATAGTTTCAATTTCCATTGATGGGAATTAAAGGCTTAATCCATCATCTGCTGGATATATGGAATGAGATTAATTTTAGTTTCAATTTCCATTGATGGGAATTAAAGGCTTAATCCTGTTACCGATCTGCTCGGAGACGGAAAGAACGTAGGTTTCAATTTCCATTGATGGGAATTAAAGGCTTAATCCATTACAACTACTTGACAAGATGCAGGCCTTCAAGGAGTTTCAATTTCCATTGATGGGAATTAAAGGCTTAATCTATAGTAGGTGCTTGAAATGAGCGAGAAACCGAGCAGTTTCAATTTCCATTGATGGGAATTAAAGGCTTAATCGATGCAGTTCCCGACGCTGCCGGAGTTCTCGGTGGGTTTCAATTTCCATTGATGGGAATTAAAGGCTTAATCATATGCAGACAAAAAATAAAATTAACAATATTACTTTGTTTCAATTTCCATTGATGGGAATTAAAGGCTTAATCTGTAGGTACATTTACAACTCCCATGTTGGTTTGCCCCGTTTCAATTTCCATTGATGGGAATTAAAGGCTTAATCCCGGCCAAGGTGCCATGCTCTATCTGCGGCCGCATGGGTTTCAATTTCCATTGATGGGAATTAAAGGCTTAATCCAGTAAACGAATAGCTTTCAGCTTTGTACCGCTCTCGTTTCAATTTCCATTGATGGGAATTAAAGGCTTAATCGGCCAACCCATGAACGAGTA